>FWPV01002772.1_pt1 | contig 41688 bp, 40 predicted proteins | sample 2228371 | NCBI WGS metagenome assembly FWPV01 (sample SAMEA103939776, study PRJEB20133) | metagenome
GGCACCGTTGTAGCGGCGCGGGTCCATCTTGCGCTTGAAGGCACGGATCACCGGCAGGGCGATGAGGCCCGCCAGACGGGTGAAGAGGTGGCGCTTGAATTGTCTGCGCAGCTCCTCGGCCAGGAGCCGTGCCACCCCCTCGGAGGACTTGAGGGCCACGTTGCCCACGAAGCCGTCGCACACCACCACGTCCACGGTCCCCTTGTAGATGTCGTCCCCCTCCACATTGCCGATGAAGTTCAGACCGCTTGCCTTGAGGAGATCTGCCGCCCGCTTCACCACCTCGTTGCCCTTGATGTCCTCTTCGCCCACGTTGAGCAGACCCACGCGTGGTCGCTCCAGGTGTTCGATGGCGGAGGCCAGGGCCGCCCCCATGATGCCGAACTGCAACAGATGCCCGGCCGTGCAGTCCACGTTGGCGCCCAGATCCAGCATGTAGGTACGGCCAGTCTGGGATGGCAGGGTGGTGGCGATGGCCGGTCGATCGATGCCGGGCAGGGTCTTCAGCACGTAGCGGGACACCGCCATGAGGGCCCCGGTATTGCCGGCGGACACCCCGGCATCCGCCTCCCCGCGCTTGACCAGCTCGGCCATCACGCGCATGGAAGAGTCCTTCTTGGAGCGCAAGGCCAGGGCGGGCGGATCATCCATCTTGACCACCTCGCTGGCGTGCTGGATGCGCAGCCGCGGACTCACTGCGACTCGGTGCGCCTTGAGCTCGGCCTCAAGGGCGTCCCTGAGCCCCACCAGAACCACGTTCACGGAGTCCAGGTGGGCGACGAGGTCGAGGGCGGCGCGCACGGTGACATGGGGGCCGTGGTCGCCGCCCATGGCATCGATGGCGATGGTGACTTCGCGCATGGCCGTCTCAGCACGCCAGCCGGCAAACGAACGGCCGGTGGCGCGACCGCTTCCGCAGGCCGGTCAGGACTCCTCGTCCTTGCTGCTGATCACCTTGCGGCCGCGGTAATAACCGCTGGGGCTGATGTGGTGGCGCAGATGCAACTCGCCAGTGCTGGGCTCCACGGCGATGGGCGGATTGCACAGGGCATCGTGGGAGCGATGCATGCCCCGCTTGGAGGGCGACTTTTTATTCTGCTGAACAGCCATGGGACTTCTCCAGTGTCATGCAAGGGTTTGTACACCGGCCTGCCCGCACTCCCCAGGCGGGTGCATGGGCACGACGGGCAGGCTGAGCAGCACTTCGTCCTCGATCAGGTCCAGCACGTCGAGACGTGGGTCGGCCACCAGGGCATCCTGCAGGGGGTCCTCCTGCTCCCAGCGCGCGAGCTCCGACTCGTCCCGGGCGACCGGCAGGATCGTGTCGATCTCGAGCCGAAAGGCATGGGGACCCAGGCAGCGCTGACACACCAGGGTCAACTCCCCCCGCACCTCGACGCGCAAGGCCGGGCGCCCCGCCAGATGAACTCCGGATAGCGCCCATTGCAAGGCGCCTTCCCTGGTCACCAGGAGGTCGTGTAGCCGCTCGAGCTCCAGCAGGCCATACTCGCCCGACATCCGCCCCGAGGTCTCGGCAAAGCGCAGACTGTCGATGACAGAGCGTGCAGACATAAGTTTGGAAGCTTATCCTTTCCGGATGCCACTGTCAAAAATTCCGCCCGATGATCCCATCTACCTCCGGACGAGCCGAACACCCCCCGGCCATGCGGTGTTAGCATATGGGCTGTTCGTTGCCGGCCCCAGCGCCCAGGGCCGTGTTGCCACACCCTTTCCCCTGCGGTCCAGACACGCGTCATGATCAGGAAAATCCTCATAGCCAACCGCGGCGAGATCGCGGTGCGCATCGTGCGTGCCTGCAGGGAGCTCGGCATCAAGTCGGTGGCCATCTACACCGATCCCGATCGGCACGCCCTGCATGTGAAAAAGGCCGACGAGGCCTACAACATCGGCTCCGATCCGGTGCTGGGCTATCTCAACGCCCACAACATCGTAAACCTCGCGGTGGCCTCGGGCTGCGATGCCCTGCACCCGGGTTACGGCTTCCTCTCCGAGAATCCAGTCCTCGCCGAGATCTGCGCCCGCAGGGGGGTGAGGTTCATCGGTCCCTCGCCCCAGGTCATCCGCCAGATGGGCGACAAGATCCAGGCCCGCCAGGCCATGATCAAGGCCGGCATCCCGGTGGTGCCCGGCTCTGACCACAATCTGGAGAATGTGGACGAGGCGCGCGCCTTGGCCGCCAAGATCGGCTATCCGGTCATGCTCAAGGCCACCAATGGCGGTGGCGGCCGCGGCATCCGCCGCTGCGACAACGAACAGGAACTGCTCAGGAACTACGAGCGGGTGGTGTCCGAGGCCAGCAAGGCCTTCGGCAAGCCCGAGGTCTTTTTGGAAAAGTGTGTGGTCAACCCCCGGCACATCGAGGTCCAGATCCTGGGCGACAACCACGGCAACTGCATCCACTTGTTCGAGCGCGACTGCTCCATCCAGCGGCGCAACCAGAAGCTCATCGAGATCGCCCCCTCGCCCCAGCTGACCGAGGCGCAGCGCGAGTACATCGGCAAGCTGGCGGTGCGGGCGGCGCGGGCGGTGAAATACGTCAACGCCGGCACCGTGGAGTTTCTCCTGGACCAGGACAATCAGTTCTATTTCATGGAGATGAACACCCGGCTGCAGGTGGAACACTGCGTGACCGAGCAGATCACCGGCATCGACATCGTACAGGAGCAGATCCGCATCGCCGACGGCCTACCTCTGCAGTACAGGCAGGAGGACATCCACCACAGCGGCTTTGCCATGGAACTGCGCATCAACGCGGAAGACCCCAGGAACAGCTTCCTGCCCAGTTTCGGCCGCATCACCCGCTACTATGCCCCCGGCGGGCCAGGGGTGCGCATCGATGCCGCCATGTATTCGGGCTATGTCATCCCGCCCTACTTCGACTCCATGATCGCCAAGCTCGTCGTCTGGAACCTCTCCTGGGAGGGCCTGATCCAACGCGCTCGAAGGGCCCTGGACGACATGGTGATCTATGGTGTGAAGACCACCGTGCCCTATTACCGGGAGATCCTCAACAATCCGGAATTCCGCAGCGGCCGCTTCCACACCGGCTTCGTGGAGGCGCACCCGGAGCTTCTGGACTACACAGTACGGCGCCCACCCGAGCACCTGGCCGCCGCCATCTCGGCCGCCATCGCCGCCCACCTCGGCATCTGACCCAAGACCACCATGGCGAAGAAAGTCCTAGTCACCGAACTCGTCCTGCGCGACGGCCACCAGTCCCTCATCGCCACCCGCATGCGCACCGAGGACATGCTGCCCATCTGCCCCAAGCTGGACCAGGTCGGTTTCTGGTCCCTGGAGGCCTGGGGCGGGGCCACCTTCGATGCCTGCGTGCGCTTCCTGCGCGAGGACCCCTGGGAGAGGCTGCGCCGTCTGCGGCGGGCGCTGCCCAACACCCGCATCAACATGCTGCTGCGGGGCCAGAACCTGCTTGGCTACCGCCACTATGCGGACGACGTGGTGCGGGAATTCGTGCGCAAGGCCGCCGACAACGGCGTGGACGTCTTCCGCGTCTTCGACGCCATGAACGACACCCGCAACATGCGCGTGGCCCTGCAGGCGGTCAAGAAAAGCGGCAAACATGCCCAGGGCACGGTGTGCTACACCGTAAGCCCTGTGCACGATATCGACTACTTCGTAGGCATCGCCCGCGAACTGGCCGACATGGGGGTGGACTCCATCGCCATCAAGGACATGGCGGGCCTGCTCACCCCCTACACTGCCTATGAACTGGTCAAGGGCATCAAGGCGGCCACGGGGCTGCCGGTGAACACCCACAGCCACGCCACGGCGGGGCTGTCGGCCATGGTCCACCTCAAGGCCGTGGAGGCCGGCGTGGACATCATCGATTGCTGTATCTCCGCCTTCTCCGAAGGGGCGAGCCATGCCACCACCGAAAGCCTGGTGGCCGCCCTGCAGGGCACGGAATACGACACGGGCCTATCCCTGCCCCTGCTGCAGGAGATCGCCGCCTATTTCCGGGAGGTGCGCAAGAAATACTGGCAGTACGAATCCGAATTCACGGGAGTGGATACCCGCATCCTTACCTCCCAGGTCCCGGGCGGCATGCTCTCCAATCTCTCCAACCAGCTCCGGGAGCAGGGGGCGCTCGACCGCATGGACGAGGTCCTGGCCGAGATCCCGCGGGTGCGGGAGGACCTGGGCTATCCCCCCCTGGTCACCCCCACCTCCCAGATCGTAGGCACCCAGGCCGTGCTCAACGTGCTGACCGGCAGCCGCTACAAATCCGTCACCAACGAAGTCAAGAACTACCTGCTGGGCCGCTACGGCCGGGCGCCGGGCAAGGTGAACGAGGAGGTGCGCAAGCTGGCGGTGGGCAATCAGGAGATCATCACCTGCCGCCCGGCGGACCTGATCCCCGACGAACTGGACAAACTGCGCATCGAGATCGAAGACCTGGCCAGGAGCGAGGAAGACGTCCTCACCTACGCCATGTTCCCGGAGCTGGGGCGCACCTTCCTACAGGAGCGGGCAGCCGGCACCCTCACCCCCGAACCCCTGCTGCCGCCGCAGGCCAAACACGCTGCAGATCAGGGGCCGCGCTACGCCCCCAACGAATTCCGCATCACCCTACACGGCGAGACCTATCACATCCGGGTCACCGGCACGGGTCGTGGTGACGAGTCCCAGCGCCCCTTCTACGTGCACGTGGACGGTGTGGCTGAGGAGGTCCTGGTGGAGACCCTGAGCGAAATCGAGGTCACCCCCGGGGCCGCCTCCGGACCCAAGGCCGCTGCGGCGACTGCCGCCCCACGCCAGCGTCCCAAGCCCTCCCATCCGGGCCATGTCACCACCGCCATGCCCGGCACCATCGTGGACGTCAAGGTCCAGGTGGGGGACAAGGTCAAGGCTGGGGACGGCATACTGGTCATCGAGGCCATGAAGATGGAAAACGAGATCCAGTCGCCCGTGTCCGGCACCGTCCTGGCCATCCACGTGTCCAAGGGTGAAGCGGTCACCCCCGATCAGGTGCTAATCGAGATCCAGCTGGAAGAGGGGGAAGGGTGATTAGGAATTAGGAATTAGGGATTAGAGAGAAAAGCTGAAGACTCCCTCTGCCGCTAGGAGAGGGTGGAGGTAAGGGTGATAACGCTATGATTTCTCAAGCCCCCTCACCCTACCCCCCCGCAAGCCGGGGCGAGGGGATTTTTTCAGTGGTTCCAGAGGAGTTGGTTATTGATCCGAAACGAACCAAGTTGACCTTTTCCTATCCCCTCCCCCTCGACGGGGGAGGGTTAGGGTGGGGGTGACGTTCAAGATCAAGCTTTTCAGATCAATAGTGAGGTTGATTTACGCCCCCTTCCCCCCTCCCCATGAAACTAGTCCTCGCCTCCACCTCCCCCTACCGGCGCGAACTGCTCGCCAGGCTTAAGGTCCCCTTCGAGACCGCCGCCCCGCGGGTGGACGAGACGCCCTTGCCGGGCGAGACCCCGGAGGCGACCGCCCTGCGGCTGGCGGTGCTCAAGGCCAGGGCCGTGGCCACCGACCATCCCGATGCCCTGATCATCGGCTCCGACCAGGTGGCTCTGCTGGAGGGGAGGCAGCTCGGCAAGCCCGGTGATCATGCAGCGGCGGTGGAGCAGCTGCGCGCCATGCGGGGCAAGGCCTTGGAATTCCACACCGCGCTCGCCCTGCTCAACAGCCGCACGGGCCGGGTGCAGACCGCCGTGGTGCCGGTGCGGCTCTACATGCGCAATTACACCGATCAGCAGATCGAGGCCTATCTGTGCAAGGACCGGCCCTATGACTGCTGCGGCTCCGCCAAGAGCGAATCCCTGGGCATCGCCCTCATCGCCCGCTACGAGACCGAAGATCCCAACGCCCTGGTGGGCCTGCCCCTCATCAAACTCACCGAGATGCTGGCCAACGAGGGCCTGGACGTGCTGACTTGGCAGGCACCCTCTACCTGATCCCTACCCCGCTGGGCGACACACCCCTGGAGCGCGTCTTGCCGGAAAAGACCCGGCGCATCGCCGCAGGGCTGCGCGTCTTCGTCGTCGAGCGGCCCAAGACGGCACGCGCCTTCCTCAGACGGCTGCCCACCCTCGCGCCCCTGCAGGAGATAGAGCTCCTCGTCCTCGACGAACATACCCGGCCCCAGGAGCTGCCCGCCCTGCTCCAGCCCCTCCTACGGGGCGAGGACGTGGGCCTGCTCTCCGAGGCAGGCTGCCCGGCAGTGGCAGACCCCGGGGCGGGACTGGTGCGCCTGGCCCATGAGCAGGGCCTACGGGTTAAACCCTTGGTCGGCCCCTCGGCCATCCTGCTCGCCCTCATGGGGGCTGGCCTCACTGGGCAGCGCTTCACCTTTCACGGCTACCTCCCCGCCAAAGGGGAAGACCGGCGCCGCGCCCTGCGGGAACTGGAAAGACGCGCCGAGACTGCGGACGCGGCCCAGATCTTTATCGAGACCCCCTACCGCAACCAGGCCCTCCTGGACGCCATCCTGCACGTCTGTCAGGACGACACCTGGCTCACCCTGGCCTGCGACCTCACCCTGGACACCGAGCTCATCGAGACCCGCCCCGTGGCCGCCTGGCGCAACACCAAGCCCCACATCGACCGGCGGCCCTGTGTGTTCGTGCTCTGGCGCAGTCGAGACTGATACAGGCAGGCATAGAGCGAGTCACTCCCACTCGATGGTTCCCGGCGGCTTGCCGGTGATGTCGTAGACCACGCGGTTGATGCCCCGCACCTCGTTGATGATGCGGTTGGAGACCTTGGCCAGGAGTGTGTAGGGCAACTCCGCCCAGTGGGCGGTCATGAAGTCCTGGGTCTGCACGGCGCGCAGGGCGACTACGTAGTCATAGGTGCGACCGTCACCCATCACGCCCACGGCCTTGATGGGCAGGAAGACGGCGAAGGCCTGAGAAATCTTTTCATACCAACCAGTTGCGCGCAGTTCTTCAATGAAGATGTGATCCGCACGCCGCAGCAGCTCGGCGTACTCCCGCTTCACCTCGCCCAGGATGCGCACCCCCAAGCCCGGTCCCGGAAAGGGGTGACGATAGACCATGTCGTGGGGCAGCCCCAGGGCGATGCCCAGCTCGCGCACCTCATCCTTGAACAGCTCCCGTAGTGGCTCCAGGAGCTTCAGGTGCAGCGTCTCGGGCAGCCCCCCCACGTTGTGGTGGCTTTTGATGGTATGGGCCTTCTTGGTCTTGGCCCCGGCCGATTCGATCACGTCCGGGTAGATGGTGCCCTGGGCGAGCCATCTGGCGTTGGGCAGTTTGGCTGCCTCCTCCTGGAAGACGTGCACGAACTCGCGGCCGATGATGCGCCGCTTCTGCTCCGGGTCGGTGACCCCGGCCAGGGCGGCCATGAAGCGTTCGGAGGCGTCCACGTGGATGACCCGCACCCCCAGGTTGCGGGCAAAGGTCTGCATCACCTGCTCGGCCTCGTTCAGACGCAGCAGGCCATTGTCCACGAAGACACAGGTGAGCTGGTCACCGATGGCCCGATGGATGAGGGCGGCGGCGACGGAGGAGTCCACACCGCCGGACAGTCCCAGGATCACCTCCTCGTCTCCCACCTCGGAGCGGATGCGGCCGACCGCCTCCTCGATGTAGTCGGGCATGTTCCAGTCGTAGCCGCAGCCGCAGATGTCGTGCACGAAGCGGGCGAGGATGGCCTTGCCCTGCAGGGTGTGGGTGACCTCCGGATGGAACTGCAGGCCGTAGAAGGCGCGTGCGTCATCCGCCATGCCGGCAATAGGGGTGGCCGCGTTCTCCGCGATGACCTTGAAACCAGGTGGCAGCTGCTCCACCCGGTCGCCGTGGCTCATCCACACGTCCAGCCAGCAGGCCCCGTCCGGATCGCAGCGGTCCTGAATGTCGGTGAGCAGGCGCGAATGCCCCCGGGCGCGCACCTCGGCATAGCCGTATTCATGATAGGCGGCATTGACCACCCGCCCGCCCAACTGGGCGGCCATGGTCTGCATGCCATAGCAGATGCCCAGCACCGGCACCCCCAACTGGAACACCACCTCGGGGGCGCGGGGGGTCTCTTCCAGCGTCACAGAAGCGGGGCCGCCGGACAGGATGATGCCCTTGGGCCGGAAGGCGCGGATGAACGCCTCGCTCACGTCATAGGGATGCAGCTCGCAATAGACCTGGGATTCCCGCACCCGGCGGGCGATGAGTTGGGTGTACTGGGAGCCGAAATCGAGGATGAGGATCTTGTCGTGCATGAAGTAGTTGCGGGTGGCTGGCAGTTGGTGGGCAAACGCTGATAAACGCCCTCTTCCACTGGGAAAGGGTGAGGGAGAGAAGGCTGTTTAGACCCCCTCACCCTATCCTCTCCCCCGCAGGCGGGGGCGAGGGGGTTCGTTCAGGGTTACCGTAGCCAGTTGCAGGTAGCTGGTCACGGATGGGATGGCGGGGGATCTACATCTCTATGATTCCTTGGGCTTTTTCTCCATCCTCGGGGCATTATTCCGGTATCGTCTAGCAGTGGTGCGGCAGCACGATGATCCGTGGCTGACGGATAAGGAACAGGTGCCAGCTACCTGCCACCAGTCCCATTTGCCTTCTCTCAAACGTTGTAATTGGGCGCCTCCTTGGTGATCTGTACGTCGTGCACGTGGGACTCCCGTAGGCCGGCGTTGGTGATCTCCACGAAGGTGGCATTGGCGTGGAAGTGTTCGATGTCCGGGGAGCCCAGGTAGCCCATGGAGGAGCGCAGCCCCCCCATCAACTGGTGCAGGACGTGGAGTACACTGCCCTTGTAGGGGACGCGGCCTTCGATGCCCTCGGGCACCAGCTTTTCCACATTCGCCTCGTTGTCCTGGAAATAGCGGTCCTTGGAGCCCTGCTGCATGGCACCGAGCGAGCCCATGCCGCGATAGGCCTTGAATGAACGGCCCTGGTAGAGCTCGATCTCCCCGGGCGCCTCGTCGGTACCGGCGAGCAGGCTGCCCAGCATGACGGCATGGGCCCCCGCCGCGATGGCCTTGGCGATGTCCCCCGAATAGCGGATGCCGCCGTCGGCGATGAGCGGCACCCCGCTGTCCGCGAGGACCTCTGCCACATTGTGTATGGCGGTGATCTGGGGCACGCCCACGCCCGCGACGATGCGGGTAGTGCAGATGGACCCCGGCCCGATGCCCACCTTGACCGCATCGGCCCCGTGGTCCACCAAGGCGCGGGCGGCAGCCCCGGTGGCGATGTTGCCGCCGATGACCTGCACCTGGGGATAGCGTTTCTTGATCCACTCCACGCGCTTGAGCACCCCCTGGGAGTGGCCATGGGCGGTATCCACCACCAGCACGTCCACCCCTGCCTCCACCAGGGCGGCGACCCGCTCCTCGGTGTCCCCGCCCACACCCACAGCGGCGCCCACCCGCAGACGGCCCAGTTCGTCCTTGTTGGCGAGGGGGAATTCGGTGGACTTGAGGATGTCCTTCACGGTGATGAGACCGCGCAATTCGAAGGCATCGTTGACCACCAACACCCGTTCCAGGCGATGTTTGTGCAGCAGACCGATGACCTCCTCGCGGCTGGCGCCCTCCTTGACGGTGACCAGACGCTCCCGTGGGGTCATGATGTTGGAAATGGGTTGATCCAGCCGAGTCTCGAAGCGGATGTCCCGGTTGGTAACGATGCCCACCACCCTCCCATCCGCGTCCACCACGGGCAGGCCGGAGAACTTGTGCTGGCGCGTGAGCTGCAGCACGTCGTGCACCGTCATGTCGGGCCGGATGGTGACCGGGTCCTTGACCACCCCGGCCTCGTAGCGCTTCACCTTGGAGACCTCCGCCGCCTGCTGGCGGATGGACAGGTTCTTATGGACGATGCCTATGCCGCCCTCCTGGGCGATGGCGATGGCCATGCGCGACTCGGTGACCGTGTCCATGGCGGCCGAGAGCACCGGGATGTTCATGTGGATGCTGCGCGTGAGCCGGGTCCTAAGGCTCACGTCCCGGGGCAGGATCTGGGAATAGGCGGGGACGAGCAGGACGTCGTCGAAGGTGAGGGCTTTCTGCAGGATACGCATCTGGGCAATACCTCGGCAAAAGACCATTATCCCAGATTCAACATGGACCGGCCTACCGTAGATACGACTCGCCGCAATCCTCCGGCGGTTGGCCAAACCCAACTGGTGCAGGGAAATCCGGGTATCATACACCTGTGGATACACCGGTTTTTCGGGCACCCCACGGATCAGCGATGCGCCTGCATGCCCTGCCATTTCTTCTGGCCTTCTTGGTATTGCCCGCAGCCGGCGGCGGGGTGTACAAGTGGACGGATGCCCAGGGCCGGGTGCACTACTCCGACGCGCCCCCGCCCAGTCAAGGGGCACAGCGCCTGCGCACCGACCGCCCCGACGAGGATCAGGCGCTGGCCGAGCGCCGCCGGCTCGCCGACCGCTTGACCCAGTCGGAGCTCGCCCGGCAAAAGGCCAGAGAGGCGGAGGAAAGGCGCCAGGCCGAGGAGGAGAAACGCAGGACGCAGGCTGAACAGTGCCAACGCGCCCAGGAGCAGCTCGCCCTGTTGCAGCAGAACACCCGTTTGACCCGCATCGATGTCCAGGGCCGGCGTCACGTTCTGAACGAGGCGGAGAGGGCCACCGCCATGGCGGAGGCCAGGCGGCAGATCGACGCCCATTGCCAATGACGCGAACTTGCGTCTCAGGCAGGCGGCGATCCGCCCTCAGACCCGAATCGCCTCATTCGGTACGGTACCCCCCACCCCATGAGGCACAGGGATCTGAGCGAGTGGCGATGCGAGCTCAGCCGGCAGGCAGGTCACCGCCGCCTTTTTTCATCGCCTTACCCTCGGCGGCCCGCTGCTTGCGTACCTCCTTGGGATCGGCGATGAGGGGACGGTAGATCTCCACCCGATCCCGGTCCCGCAGTGGGGTATCGAGCTTGGCGAGCTTGTTCCAGACCCCCACCTTGTTGCGGGCGAGATCGATCTCCGGGAATTCCTGAAGCAGGCCTGAGCGCTCCACTGCCTGCTGCACGGTGGTGCCCTCCTCCACGGTGAGGGACACCCGCTTGCAGCGCCCGGGCGCGCAATAGACCACCTCGACCCGAACGCTGCTCATCGCGCCCCGTAGACCTGCTCCGCCCGCTGCACGAAGGCATCCACCAGGCTGTTGGCCACGTAGCCGAAGACCGGCCCCAGCGCCTTCTCCAACAGGTGGGTGGAGAATTCGTAGTGGAGCTCCAGCTCCACCTTGCAGGCGACCTCCCCCAGGGGCTTGAAGCGCCAGAAACCCTCCATCCGGCGGAATGGGCCCCGCTTGAGCCGGATGTCCATCTCGTGGGGATAGACCTTGCGGTTTTCCGTGGTGAAATGCTGACGGATGTGCATGTAGTGGATGTGGATGGTGGCCTCGGTGATGCGCTCGTCCCGCCGGTGCAGCTCGGTGCCGCCGCACCAGGGCAGGAACAGGGGATAGTCCTCCACCCGGTCCACCAGTTCGTACATCTCCACGGGGGTGTAGGGGACCAGGATGGATCTCTGGACGAAGGCCACGGGAACGGATCGAGGAGGGCGCAAGGGGCGGTACAATACACGAAATCCGGCCGGCTGCGCACCCATGAGCATCGTCGACAACAAAAAGGCCTTTCACGACTACTTCATCGAGGAGCGGTACGAGGCCGGTCTCGCCCTTGAAGGCTGGGAGGTCAAGGCCATCCGCGCCGGACGGGTGCAGCTCAAGGAGGCCTACGTGGTCATCCGCAAGGGCGAGGTCTGGCTCATCGGCTGCCATGTGAGTCCCCTGCCCACCGCCTCCACCCACGTGAAGCCCGACCCGGTACGCACCCGCAAGCTACTATTGCGGGCCGAGGAGATCAAACGTCTGATCGGCAAGGTGGAGCGGGCGGGCTATACCCTGGTCCCCCTCGACCTGCACTACAGCAAGGGGCGCATCAAGCTGGAGATCGGCCTCGCCAAGGGCAAGAAGTTGCATGACAAGCGGGCGGCGGAAAAGGAGCGGGAGTGGCAGAGGGAGAGGCAGCGGCTGCTACGCAGCCGGATGTGAGGAGGCAGCCGACCGCTTGGGGCGGAGGCTAACCTTTGGCGCAGCCAAAGGTTAAGGCCCGCAGGGCCGGCCGCAGCCACAAGCCCCAGGCGGCGGAAAAGGAGCGGGAGTGGCAGAGGGAGAGGCAGCGGCTGCTACGCAGCCGGATGTGAGGAGGCAGCCGACCGCTAGCTGCGGATATGCAGGATCGCCATAGGCGGGGGCCCGCTCTACCCCATGCCAAGGGTTGCTGGTAGGATTTCGCCATGACCGCGATCATCTTCGATTCCTACGCCCTGGCCAAACGCCTCAAGGCGGCCGGATTCACCGAGCAGCAGGCGGAGATGCTCATCGATGCCGCCAAAGATGCGATGACCCACCTGGCGACCAAGGAGGACTTGGAGTCGCTGCGCAAGGATCTGACCAGGGACCTCACGATCCGTTTCGGGGTGATGCTGGCCGCGGCCGTGGGCCTCATCGTCGGCCTGCTGCGCGCGCCGGGGTTGTAAGGTGCATCGTCGGCACGCTGTTTCGACACTTCATACCTCCCTGACTTCACACCCATCATGAGCGTCTGCCAGACGGACCTGGTGCCCCAGCGCCAGGCGGATGGGGTGGATGTGACGGCCCTGGATCGTTTCGATGAGATCATCGACGCCCGCTCCCCGTCGGAGTTTGCGGAGGATCACATCCCGGGGGCGGTGAATTTGCCGGTCCTGAGCGACGAAGAGCGGGCCCGGGTGGGCACCCTTTATAAACAGGTCTCCACCTTCACGGCCAAGAAGGTCGGGGCGGCCCTGGTGGCGCGCAACATCGCCCAGCACCTGGAGACCTACCTGGCGGACCGGCCCCGCGGTTACCGCCCGCTCGTCTATTGCTGGCGCGGAGGGAATCGCAGCGGCGCCTTCGTGCACGTCTTGCGGGCCATCGGCTGGGATGCGGCCCAGCTCGCGGGCGGTTACAAGGCCTACCGCCGGCATGTGGTGGCTGAACTGGGCCGTTTGCCGGCGACCCTGCGTTTCGTCGTGGTCTGCGGCCGGACCGGCGTGGGCAAGAGCAGGCTGCTCGCGGCCCTGGCCGGGCTCGGGGCCCAGGTGCTGGATCTGGAAAGGCTCGCGGCCCACATGGGTTCGGTACTGGGGGCCTATCCGGGCGAGCCGCAGCCGCCCCAGAAGATGTTCGAAAGCCGCATCTGGGACCGGTTGCGCCGTTTCGACCCGGGGCTGCCGGTGTTCGTGGAGTCCGAAAGCAAGAAGATCGGCCGCCTGCATACACCGGAAGGCTTGCTCACCCGCATGCGGGCCTCCGAGTGCCTGGTGCTGGAGGCGGCGCTGCCCGTGCGCATCGCCTTGCTCAAGGAGGAATACCGGCATTTCCTGGCCGACCGGAAGGCCCTGGGGCGGCAGCTGGACTGTCTGGTACGGTTACAGGGGCGGGAGCGGATCGGCCACTGGCGGGAACTGGCGGCCACGGGTGCCTGGGACGAGCTGGTGGGGGAGCTGCTGCTCCAACACTACGACCCCGCCTACGACCGCTCCCTGGGCCGCAACTACACCGGCGTGGCGGCGGGCGGGAGGTGGCACCTCGAGGCGCCGACCCAGGAGGCCGTCCATGCCTTGGCACAGGCCGTGCTGGACCGCTACCACAAGCGGCTTTGACGCCGGTGCGGCTGGGGCTATATTGAAATTGTTACAACATCATAACCGGGCCATGCCCGCGCAAACCCCGCTTCAACCATCCCACAGCCCAATCTCTTGGAAGGGAGATCCTTATGTCTGTGACCTGGATCCTGGTTGCCAATGCCAGTCAAGCCAAACTCTATGCCAACCACGGCCCCAAGAAAGGTCTGCAGCTCGTCAAGGAGCTGGAGCACCCCGAGAGCCGGGAAAAGGCCTCGAATCTGGTGAGCGACCGCATCGGCAACTATCAGGGCTCCGGTAGTTATGCCCAGCCCACCGATCCCAAGGAACATGAGGCGGAGCGCTTTGCCCAGGAGATCTCGAGGGAGCTGGAGGAGGGCCGGGTGAAAAACGCCTTCGACCGGCTCATCCTCATCGCCTCCGCCCATTTCATGGGTCTGCTCAACAACCGATTGAGCAGCCATGTACGCAACAAGGTGGCCGAGACCATCGAGAAGGACTATACACGCCTGCCCGTCAAGGAGCTGGCCACCCACCTGGAGCAATACGTCTATCTGTGAGGCGAGGCCAGGGTGCACCCGCCAGCCCTGGCCCAGTCACCGCGCAGGGGATAGCGACCCAGTACCGGGTAGTGCGCCCCTTGCGGCCCAAGGACCGATTCCACCAGCACGAATTCCATGACCCGCCAGCGGATGGGGCGGATGGGTGGGTCATCCCGCCTGCAGTCTGCATCACGGAGGAGGGTCACATGGGGGACGAAGGGCCGACGGTCGTAGGCGATGGCGGAGCGCTCCAGGGCCTCTTGCAGGGCGCTCACCAAGGCCGCCAGTTTCTGGGGCGGTTCGCCCGCCGTGAGAAAGGCGATGCGGTTGTGGCGCCAGCAGCGGGCGCGGTCGAAGACGATCTCGAAGGGGGGGCTGCCGATCTCCCCGGCCGCGGCCTGTAGTTCCGGCAGACGCTCGCGCGCCACGGCACCCACGAAGACCAGGGTCAGGTGCATGGCCTCCGGCCGGGTGCGGCGGCCGCCCCGGACGGCATGCAACACCGCAGCCGTACGCGCTAGTTCGTCCCGCACGGGCGCATCCGGCCACAGAGCGAAGAACACCCGCGCCTGGCGCTGCCGAGTCAGGGCCGCCGGATCAGACACACGGCCTCCGCGGCGATGCCTTCGCCCCTGCCGGTGAACCCCAGGCGCTCGGTGGTGCTGGCCTTGACGTTCACGGCCTCCAACTCCAGACCCAGGTCGGCGGCGATGTGGGAGCGCATGGCCGGGATATGCGGGGCCATCTTGGGCGCCTGGGCGATGATGGTGGCATCCACGTTGGCCACGAGCCACCCCCGGGCGCCTACGAGCCTCGCCACGTGGCGCAGCAGCTCTCGGCTGTCCACCCCCTTGTAACGGGGATCGTGATCCGGGAAGTGATGGCCGATGTCGCCCAACCCGGCCGCCCCCAGCAGGGCGTCACAGACGGCATGCAGCAGGACATCGGCGTCGGAGTGCCCCATCAGGCCCCGCTCATGGGGGATCTCCACGCCGCCGATCACCAGGCGTCGGCCCGCGGCGAAGGCGTGCACGTCGAAGCCATGGCCGATGCGATAGTCCATCGTTCCTCCATCAGTCGAGTCTCAGGGTCATGCGTCGGTGGGGGATGCCCGCCTCAAGGAAGACCTCTCCCTCGGGCACGAAACCATGCCGGGCATAGAATGGGATGGCGTGGGTCTGGGCATGTAGGCCGAGGACGGGGTAGCCCCGGAATCTTGCCCGACCGATCGCGGCCCTGAGCAGGGCGCTGCCCACCCCTTGGCGGCGCCATTCCGGCAAGACCGCCATGCGGCCCACCGTGGCCTGCGGGGTGAGGCGGGCAATGCCGATCACCTCGCCGTGGGATATGGCCAGCAACCAGTCGCACTGGGGGTCCTGCGCCTCCCACTCCATGGATTCGGGCACCCCCTGCTCCTCGATGAAGACCCGGCGCCGGACGTCCGCGATGCGGTCGGCATGCACGGGCCAGTCCGCCAGGAGGATACGGTATGTGCACTCTTCCGCCTCAGGCATGCTTGGTTGGTTAAAATGCGCCTTCCCACATGACACTGAGTTTGCCATGAAACTCTACGGCATCCCCAACTGCTCCACGGTGAAAAAGGCGCGCGCCTGGCTGGAGGCGCGGGGCATCGAATACGAGTTCCACGACTTCAAGAGGGACGGTGTGCCCAAGGAGCTGCTCAAGACCCTCATGAAGATCATGGGCTGGGAGGCCCTGCTCAACAAGAACGGCCCCACCTGGCGCAAACTGCCGGAGGAGCGTAAGGCCCAGGTGAAGAACATGACCACCGCGCTGGCCGTGATGGAGGAAAACCCCAGCGTCATCAAACGTCCCATCCTGGACCGGGATGGCCAGTATCAGGTGGGCTTCAGCGAGGAAAACTACGCCGCCTTCTTCGGCGAATGAGTCTCGACAGCACTTGGCAAACCATTGGATACGCAACAGAAAGTCGTCGAATACACGCGTGAACTGGTGCGCCGCGCCTCGGTCACCCCCGAGGATGCCGGCTGCCAGGCATGGCTCAGCGAACGTCTGCGCCCTCTGGGCTTCACCATCGAACCCCTGGTGTACGGCGGGGTGACCAATCTTTGGGCGCGACGAGGGGGAAGCCCCCCTCTCATCTGCTTTGCCGGGCATACCGACGTGGTGCCGCCGGGCCCCCTGGAGCGCTGGTCCTACGACCCCTTCACCCCCACCCTGAGCGACGATTGCCTGTATGGTCGCGGCGCCGCCGACATGAAAGGGTCCATCGCCGCCTTCCTGGCGGCGGTGGAGGATTTCCTGGCCGTACACCCGCAACCGCCGGGCAGCATCGCCTGGCTCATCACCTCAGATGAGGAGGGGCCGGCGGTGGACGGCACCGTGCGGGTGGTGGAGCGCTTGAGCGAGCGCGGCGAGCGCATCGATTACTGCATCGTGGGCGAGCCCACCTGTGCCGAGCGCTTCGGCGACACCATGAAAAACGGCCGCCGCGGCTCATTGCACGGTCGCCTGCGGGTGCATGGCGTACAGGGGCACATCGCCTATCCCCATTTGGCGAAAAATCCCATCCATCTCGCCGCCCCGGCCATCGCAGAGCTGGCCGCCACCGAGTGGGACCAGGGCAATGAGTACTTCCCCCCCACCACCTGGCAGATCTCCAACATCCACGGCGGCACCGGCGCCCCCAACGTGATCCCGGGCCATGTGGACATCGTCTTCAATCTCCGCTTTTCCACCGCCAGCACGGTGGAGGGGCTCAAGGAGCGGGTGCACCGGATCCTGGACCGTCACGGCCTGCACTATGACCTCACGTGGGAGCTTGGCGCCAAGCCCTACCTCACCCCCCGCGGGCGCCTGGTGGACACCCTGGCCGCCAGCATCCGGGAGGTGACCGGCGTGGAGCCCGTCTTGTCCACCACCGGCGGCACCTCGGACGGGCGATTCATCGCCGACATCGCCCGCGAGGTGGTGGAATTCGGCCCGGTGAACAAGACCATCCACAAGATCGATGAATGCGTGGGCGTGGAAGAGCTCGTTCAGCTAGCCCGCATCTACCGCCTGACCCTGGAGCGCCTGCTTCATGTTTGAGGAGGCGCGGGAGCACCTTCAGACCCTGCGCGACTGGCTGCGCTACAGCGTGAGCCAGATGAATGCCGCTGGGCTTGCCTTCGGCCACGGCACCACCAACGCCCACGACGAGGCGGCTTATCTGCTACTGCATACCTTGCACCTGCCCATCGACCGGCTGGAGCCGTATCTCGATGCGCGCATCCTGCCTCACGAAGCGAAGCGCCTGGCACACGTGCTGGAACAGCGCATCCGGGAACGCCGCCCCGCCCCCTACATCACCCACGAGGCCTGGCTGCAGGGCTACCGCTTCCGGGTAGACGAACGGGTGATCATCCCCCGCTCCTATCTGGCCCCCCTCATCCTGGAGCAGTTCCAGCCCTGGCTGCAGCATCCGGAAACCGTGACGGACGCCCTGGACCTGTGCACGGGATCGGGGTGTCTGGCGGTGCTGCTGGCCCACGCCTTCCCCGAGGCGCGCATCGACGCGGTGGACCTGAGCGCCGAGGCCCTGGAGGTGGCGCGGCAAAACGTCGAGGACTATGGTCTTACGGAGCGGGTGCGACTGATCCAATCCGATCTTTTCGCCGCCCTCGCGGGGCGCACCTATGACCTGATCGTGTCCAACCCACCCTACGTGGACGCGCGCTCCATGGCTGATCTGCCCCCCGAATACCGGCACGAGCCGAGGCTCGCCCTGGCGGCCGGTGCGGATGGCCTGGATGCGATACGCGTCATCCTGACCGAGGCAGCCCGGCATCTCAGGCCGGGCGGATTGCTGGCGGTGGAGATCGGCCACAACCGCCCCGCCCTGGAGGCGGCCTTCCCGCAGCTTCCCTTCCTGTGGCCCGAGGTGGAGGGGGGGGAGGACACGGTATTCCTGCTCAGGCGGGAGGATTTGGTGGGGGTTAGAGGTTAGTAGTTAGAGGTTAGTAATTAGAGAGATTAGAAGAGCCTGATGCACAAACCCGATGAACACCTACTTCGTCGTTTTGAACGAAACAGTAAGCCTATACTAATCAATATGTTACAAACCATCCGAAGTTTCCAGGATGGGAGAATAGGGATTTATGCAACAGGCTCTCAGCATCCCCCCCAACCTCTAACTCTAATTCCTAATTCCTAATTCCCATCGGGCCTTCGGGTACAATCCACCGAGGTGAGGTGCCTTTCCCCCCAACGCGCAAAGGTATGGACATGGAACACCTGGACGTCTTCGTAAGCTCCTTCGTCAGCTTTTGGGACGAATTCGCCCGCTTCCTGCCCAGGCTCCTCATCGCCCTGGTGCTGCTGTTCGTAGGCTGGCTGCTGGCCAAGCTGGCCCGCACGGGGGTGCTGCGGCTGCTAAGGCTGCTGCGTTTCGACCGGGTCACCGAACGCTCCGGTCTGGAGGCCTTCCTCAAGCAGGCCGACCTGGACATCTCCCTGGCGGGGATTATGAGCAGTCTTATCTACTGGCTCATCATCCTGGTGATGATCGTCACCGTGGCCAACTCCCTGGGGCTGCACATGGTGGCCGACCTCTTCAACAAGGTCGTGCTCTACATCCCAAACGTGATCGTGGCCATCCTGGTGCTGGTGTTTGGGACCATCCTGGCGCGTTTCATCAACCGCCTCGTGTTCGCCTGGCTCAACAACGTGGGTTTCTCCGGTGCGCTCACGGTGTCCACCTTCTCCGAATACGCCATGATGGTATTCGTCTTTTTCATGGCTCTGGAGCAGCTGCAGATCTCCAGCGAGCTCATCACCGCCGCCTTCACCATCGCCTTTGGTGCCGTGGGCCTTGCCTTCGCTATCGCCTTCGGCCTGGGGGCGAAGGACTGGGCGGCCAAGGTGGTGGAACAGATGACCAGCCGGAAGAAATGAGGGGCTGACCGGCCCTCCCCCCTTACTGCACCACCCCCCAGGCCTTGAGCCTGGCATAGGCATGCTGAGCCTGCGGGCCCTGCCGGGCCATCTGTAGGTAGCTCATGTAGGCGCGGGCGGCCTCCTGACGGCGTTGCATCATGTCTAGGGAATAGGCCATGAGGAAGGTGGTATTGGGGTTGCCTGGCAGCAGACGCTCGTAGGTCTGGAACTCGGCGAGGGCGGCGTCCGGCTGTTTGAGCTGCAGCTTCACGACCCCCGACAGATGCACGGCCTGGGCCTCGCCCGGATAGACCTCCCGCGCGCGGGCTAGATAGGGTTCGGCCTCCCGCGGGCGCTTCAGGGCCATCTGCGTCCTGGCCATCAACACGAGGCCCGGGTAGTCGTCCGGTGCCTGGGCGAGCGCCGTGCGCAGGTGATGCTCGGCCGCCGTGAAGTCCTTCTTGGCCATGCTGGCCTCGGCCTTCTGCTCCTCCTGGATGACCCCCCTGAGGGCCCGCAGCCTGGCGGTGTGGTCCATATAGCGCTCCCGTTGCCGGGGGCGGCGCGTTGCCTCGGCATACTGTTGGGTGGCGCGCTGGCGGGCCGTCTCCAGACGTTCGCTGCTCATGGGGTGGGTGGCGAACATCAGCTCCAGGGCATTGGGCTTGCGTTTCGACTCCCGGTTGAGCAATTCCATGAGGTCCACCATGCCGTTGGGGTTGTGACCGCCACGCACCATGTATTCCATGCCCAAGGCGTCCGCCTCCCGTTCGTTCTCCCGACTGTAATGGGCCAGGAGCGCCCCTCCGCCCAGGTTGCCGATGAGGCCGGCGAGCTCCCCGTAGGCCGGGTTTTTCTCGGCGGCGACGATGCCGACGCCCGCCGCCACCAGCTGGATCAGCGTGCCCTTGGTCTGGCGCTCGGCAAAGTGACGGGCATTGACGTGCCCGATCTCGTGGCCCAGCAGGGCCGCGAGCTGGTCCTCGTCCTCCAGCTCCACGAGCAGACCGCGGGTGGCGGCAATGGAGCCGCCCGGGAAGGCATAGGCATTGACGTAGTTGGCATTCACGGCCCGGTAGCTGTAAGGCATGTCCGGCCGGTGGGAGCGGTCGGAGAGGTTGCGGCCGACGCGGGTCAGGTAGTCGTTCAGGCCAGCGTCCTGGGATGTGCCGAAATCCTCCGAGAACTGGTGCGGCGAGTGTTGCCGATCGAGGGCGATCTCCTGGGACTTGCCTACCAGATAAAGGGTCTGACGTCCGGTCACCGGATGGGGGGAGCAACCGCTAAGCCAGGCGCCCACGCCCAGACCGGGCAGCAGCCAGAGAAACTCCCTGCGCAACATGGCCTTACCCCTCTTTACGCATGTATGGGTTCAAGTTATAGATCGGAAAAGGATGAGCTTGAACGTCACCCCCACCCTAACCCCCCGTCGAGGGGGAGGGGATAGGAAAAAGTCAACTTGCTTCGTTTCGGATTAATAACACCGGGGTCATGTCCCTTGGATGACACCACCCCCCAGGCAGTTCTCCCCATCGTAGAGCACCACCGACTGGCCTGGGGTCACCGCCCATTGGGGCTGATCGAATCTTAGCCGCAGCTCGCCCTCGTCGATATGCACCACTTCACAGGTGGCATCCCGCTGGCGGTAGCGGGTCTTGGCGCCGTAGCACCGGCCGGGCTCGGGGGCTGGCCCGATCCAGGAGAGATCTGCAGCGCGCAGGGTCTGGCAATAGAGCAGGGGGTGGTCGTGCCCCTGGACCACGATTAGGCGGTTGTGCTCCAGGTCCTTGCCAGCCACGAACCAGGGGAGGCCCTCCGCCGCCCCTTTCACCCCGCCTATGCCCAGGCCTTTGCGCTGACCGAGGGTGTAGTACATGAGGCCCTGATGTTCGCCCACCACCTTGCCCTCGGGCGTGACCATGGGACCGGGCCGCACGGGGAGATAGCGCTGGAGGAACTCGCGGAAGGGACGCTCGCCGATGAAGCAGATGCCGGTGCTGTCCTTCTTTTCCGCCACCGGCAGGGCGGCCTCGCGGGCGAGCCGGCGCACCTCAAGCTTGGTCAGTCCCCCCAGGGGAAAGAGGGCGCGGGCGATCTGGGCCTGGCTCAGGCGGTAGAGGAAATAGCTCTGGTCCTTGTCGGTATCCACGCCTTTGAGCAGCCTGCGGCTGCCAGGCTCGCCCTCGAGCCGGGCGTAGTGACCGGTGGCGATGCAGTCTGCCTCGAGACTCAAGGCGTATTCCAGGAAGGCCTTGAACTTGATCTCGGCGTTGCACAGGACGTCCGGGTTGGGGGTGCGGCCGGCTCGGTATTCGGCCAGGAAATAGGCGAAGACCCGTTCCTGATATTCGCGGCTGAAGTTGACCAGCTCCACCTGGATGCCTAGGGCATCGCCGATGGCCAGTACGTCCAGGAAGTCCTGGCGGGCCGGGCAGTGGGGATCGTGGTCGTCGCCTTCCCAATTCTTCATGAACACGCCGATCACCTCGTGGCCCTGCTGTTTCAGGAGCCAGGCGGTGACGGCGGAGTCCACGCCGCCGGAAAGGCCTACGACGATGCGCATCACCACAGCGGGATCACAGGGACGGGCCCAGGTCGTGCAGGAGCTCCAGGGGATAGCGGCACCCGGCCAGATAGTCCTCGATGCAGCGTTCCACCAGGGGGCTGCGGTGCCGAGACCGGACGGTCCGGATCTCCTCCAGGGTCATCCACGCCGCCCGCAGGATGCCATGATCCAGGGGCGCCGTGGGGTCATGGCCGGTGATCACCCCGGTGAAGGCAAAGCGCAGATAGGTGCGACCCGCCTCCGGATGCGGCCAGCGGTAGATACCGAGCAAGGCCTCGGGTTCGAAGTGGTGCGCCGTCTCCTCGAAGACCTCCCGCCGTACGGCATCGAGGAGACTCTCCCCCGCCTCCAGATGTCCAGCCGGCTGGTTGAAACGCAAGCCCTCCGCGGTTCTCTCCTCCACCAGGAGGAAGCGCCCGTCCTCCTCGACAACGGCCGCCACCACCACATGGGGTTTCCAGATCTCTTCAGCCATGCAGGGGTTTACCCCATAGATCGTGTTCATCGGAGCGGGTGATGCGCACCCGCACGAACTCGCCGGGCGCAAGCCCCCTGCCCTGGGCGATGTGGACCACACCGTCGATCTCCGGGGCGTCGGCATAGGTGCGTCCCAAGGCCCGGCCACCCTGGACGGCGTCGATCAGCACCGTCATCTCCATGCCGCGTCTGCCCTTGAGCTTCTCAGCGCTGATTTCGGCTTGCACCGCCATGAGGCGAGCCAGGCGCTCCTGTTTGAGCGCTTCCGGCACCGAGTCGGGCAGCCGGTTGGCCGCCGCCCCCGCCACGGGGGAATAGGCGAAGCAACCCACCCGATCGAGACGTGCCTCGCGCAGGAACTGCAGCAGCAGCTCGAAATCGGCCTCGGTCTCGCCCGGAAAACCCACGATGAAGGTGCTGCGGATGGCAATCTCCGGACAGATGCTGCGCCAGAGCTCGATGCGGCGCAGGATGTCCTCGGCTGCGGCGGGCCGGCGCATGGCCTTGAGGATGCGCGCACTGGCATGCTGAAAGGGCACGTCCAGATAGGGCAGCACCAGGCCCTGCGCCATCAGGGGGATCACCTCGTCCACGCCGGGATAGGGGTAGACATAGTGCAGGCGTACCCAGACCCCCAGGCGCCCCAGTTCGCGCACGAGCTCCGGCATGCGGGTCCTCACCGGGCGGCCGTTCCAGAAGCCGGTGCGGTATTTCACATCCACGCCGTAGGCGCTGGTGTCCTGGGAGATGACGAGCAGTTCCTTGACCCCCGCCCGCACTAGGGCTTCAGCCTCCGCGAGCACCTCACCCACTGGTCGGGAGACCAGGTCACCCCGCAGCGAAGGGATGATGCAAAAGCTGCAACGGTGGTTGCAGCCCTCGGAAATCTTGAGATAGGCGTAATGCCTAGGGGTGAGCTTGAGCCCGCCGGGCGGGATGAGATCGGTGTAGGGGTCATGGGGTTTGGGCAGCAGCGCATGCACGTGCCCCATGACCTCCTCAAGGGCGTGTGGGCCGGTCACCGCGAGGACGCCGGGATGCGCGTCCTTGACCAGGGAGGCGCGCGCCCCCAGGCAGCCGGTGACGATGACCCGGCCGTTCTCCTGCAGGGCCTCGCCGATGGCCTCCAGGGATTCCTCCACCGCCGCGTCGATGAAACCGCAGGTGTTCACCACCACCAGGTCCGCATCCCGGTAACTGGGCACGATGCGATAGCCTTCGGCGCGCAGCCGGGTGAGGATGCGCTCGGAGTCCACTGTGGCTTTGGGGCAGCCTAGGGAGACGAAGCCGATGGCCGGGATCTTTTCAGGTGCGGACATGGACGGTGCCTTGCGCGGGCATGGTGACGGCCGGGCACTCGAGATGGGTACGCCTCGGGGACATACAAGGCCCCGGAGACTTCGCCTCAGGCCGGGATGCGGTAATGCTCCTGGCCGAACAGATCGATACCGCAGGGCAGTTGTTCTATCCAGTCCAGGAAGGCGCCGATGGCCTCCTTGCCAACGAAGTAGCGGCCGTGCTGGGGCACCAGCATCTGCATGTCCAGCTGCCGCACCATGTTCACCCAAAGCCGGCAGACCTTGTTGGAGACCATGTAGCGGCGGTGGAAGCCGGTCATGTGGGGCAGGTGTTCCTGGAATTCCCTGGCGGTGGTGATGGGTTGCTCGATGGCCGCGTGGGGGACCAGGGAGGCGCCCATGTCGCCGGAGAACAGGATGCGCGCCTTGGTGTCGTAGAACTGGAAATTGCCCTCGGCATGCAGAAAGTGGGCCGGGATGGCCTTGATGGTGGTGTCCTGCATGGGCACCGACAGGCCGGCATCCGGGATGCCCCGGACGCGGCCCTCGCTGCGGTTCATGGTGGTGAAATGGGGTACGAAGCGCTCCCAGAGCTGGGACACGTACAGGGTGCAGTCCGTGGCCATGAGCCATTTGTTGAGGGAGGCGACGATGTCCGGGTCCTGGTGGGAGGCGAAGATGTACTTCAGCCGCTTGAAGGGGAAAAACCGGGACATGGCCATGATGAGGGCGTTGTAGGTCATGTTCCCGGCCGGGTCGATGAGGGCCCCCTCCCCGTCCGAGACGATGAGGAACTGGTTCGCCTGGACCGCGGAGGTCGCGCTATCGTCCACTAGGTCATTGAACATCAGGCATACGTGCTTGCCGTCATTGTAGAGTTCGATTGCCATGAAGATCCTCGTGTCGTTTGCTTGCCGAGACCGGGGTTGCGGGCGCTCATCCCTGGCCGGCGGACAGCGTATGTGCCAACTTCGCCGTCAGCCAGACAGTAAATATACCCAACAGGATGAGGGAAATCTGCTGGGCCGTGTGGGCGAGGGCCGCACGCCGATGCAGGCCTGGAATGAGATCGGCCATGGCCACGTAGATCATCCCGGCCGCGGCAAAGGCCAGGATGTAGGGCATGGCCTGGGCGAGGGGCGCCAGGACGAAGTAGGCCAGTGCCGCCCCCAACAGGGTGGCCAGACTGCTCACCACGTTGAGCGCCAGGGCATGGACCCGGCTAAAGCCAGAATGCAGCAGGATCAGGAAGTCCCCCATCTCCTGGGGCAGCTCGTGGGCGATGATGGCCAGGGCGGAGACGATGCCCAATCGGGTGTCCACCAGGAAGGCAGCGGCGATCATGATGCCGTCGACGAAGTTGTGGAAGGTGTCACCCACGGTGATCATGAGCCCAGAGCGGCCATGATCGTGGGCATAGGACGGGTACGACGTCTGCGCGTGGGCGAGGACTTCGGTGCTGTGGACCTCGCAATCCTGCGCGTGGCAGTGCCGCCAGAGCACCAGCTTTTCCAGCAGGAAGAACACCAGGATGCCGGCCAGCACTGCCCCGGTCAAATGCCGGGTATCGGCGGCGTGTTCCATGGCATGGGGCAGGACCTCGAGAAAGGCGGCCCCCAGCAACGCCCCGATGGCGTAGCTCACCATCACCGGCAGCCACTCGGCACGAACCAGGAGGGCCGCCGATGCCAGGGCGACGCTCAGAAGCCCACCGGCGGCGGAGGCGAGCAGAATCCAGGCCAGAGTGCTCATGGTGGCGGTAAGTCAAAAGCTAGTGATTCTACCGCCCGCGGTTGGGAGAGAGGAGTGGTCGTCCCGCCCCCTCCCCTACTCTAGCCAGATCACTGCGGCCATGCGGCCGGTCCGGCCGTCTCGGCGGTAGGAGAAGAAGCGCCCGGCATCCCGATAGGTGCATCCTTGCCCCCCATAGATCCGATCCACGCCCATGGCTGCCAGGCGGATGCGGGCCAGCGCAGGGAGATTGGCCAGCCATTTTTTCGGCGCCTCATCCAGGGTGCCGGGAAGGGCGGGCCGGAATGCGATGGCCGAGAGGGGATGGTGATCGAGGAAGGCCTGGCGTACCTCCTCCCCCACCTCGAAGGCATCCGGACCAATGGCCGGCCCCAGCCAGGCGAGGATGCGCCCGGGTCCGATCCCCATGGCCCGCACCGTCGCCTCCAGGACGCCTGCCGCCAGCCCCCGCCAACCGGCATGAGCGGCGGCCACCACGCTCGCCCGTTCATCGCACAGCAGCACCGGCAGACAGTCGGCAGTGAGCACGGCGCAGACCTGTCCTGGGGAGCTGGCCACCGCGGCATCGGCCACGACCCCGGGCGCATCCCGTCCGGCGATGGCCACCTCCACCCCATGCACCTGCTGGAGCCAAAGGGGCTCGTCCGGCAGGCAGGCACGCAGGAGGCGGCGGTTTTCCGCCACCGCGGCGGGGTCGTCCCCCACATGGGTGGCGAGGTTGAGGCCGTCATAGGGTGGGCGGCTCACCCCGCCGGCGCGTGTGGTCATGAAGGCGCGTACCCGGTCGGGGGCGGGCCAGTCAGGCAGGATCCACTCGGGCCTCATCGTTGACCTCCAGGGCCTCGATCAGTTGCCGCATGTCCGGCGGCAAGTGGGCCTCCCATTGCATGGCCTCACCGCTCACCGGGTGAGTGAGTCCCAGGCGCCAGGCGTGCAAGGCCTGCCGATGAAACGGCACAGGTTGTGTCCGACGGGTGGCATAGACCGGATCCCCCAGCAGGGAATGGCCAATGTGGGCCAGGTGCACCCGGATCTGGTGGGTGCGGCCGGTCTCCAGGCTGCATTCCAGCAGGGCTGCATCCGAGTATTGCCTGAGCAGGCGATAGCGGGTGATAGCAGGTTTGCCCTGGGCCACCACGGCCATGTGTGTGCGGTGCACGGGATGCCGGCCGATGGGCGCCTTGATCACCCCTTCGCCCACGGGCATACGGCCCAGGGCAACGGCCAGGTAGATGCGCCTGACCTGCCGCTGCTCCAGGGCGCGCACCAGCCGGTTTTGGCTCTCGGCCGTCTTGGCCACCACCAGGAGCCCCGAGGTGTCCTTGTCCAGACGATGGACGATGCCGGCGCGAGGCAAGCCCGCCAGGGCTGGACAATGGTGCAGGAGGGCATTGAGCAGGGTGCCGCTCCAGTTGCCGGCACCCGGGTGGGTGACCAGCCCGGGGGGTTTGTTGACCACGAGGATGGCCTCGTCCTCGTACATCACCTCCAGCTGGATCGCCTCGGGCAGGTGGGGTTGCTCGGCGGGGTGGGGCTGGGGCGTGCACTCCACCCACTCGCCCCCGTGCACCTTGAGCCTCCGCTCGGCGGGATGCCCATCCACCCGGACCTGGCCGGCATCGCACCAGGCCTGGAGCCGGCTGCGGGAATACTGGGGCAGGAGCCGCGCCAGGCTCTGGTCCAGACGGTAGCCGGCATGTTCCGGGGGGATCACCAGGTGTAGGGAAAGAGTGTAGGATATAATGAGTCCTTTCCCAACGGTTCTGTCTAATGAAACGCATTCTAGCTGCGATCCTGGTGGCGTTAACCCTGACAGGCTGCGGGTTGCTGCCCGAAGAGATCGACGAAACCAAGAATTGGTCGGCCCAGCGCTTGTATGCCGCCGCCAAGGCAGATCTGGCCGAGGGCAACTACGAGCGGGCCATCAAGATGTTCGAGCGACTCGAGGCCCGTTACCCCTATGGCCCGTATGCCCAGCAGGCCCAGCTGGAGGTGGCCTATGCCTACTACAAGGACAACGAGCCTGCCTCGGCCATCGCCGCCGCCGACCGTTTCATCCGCCTCTACCCCAACCATCCCCACGTGGACTACGCCTATTACCTCAAGGGACTGGCCAATTTCGTCGAGGACAGGGGACTGCTCGCCGGGCTGGGCAGCCAGGACATGAGTGAGCGCGACCCAAGGGCGGCGCGGGAGGCCTTCGATGCCTTCAAAGAGCTGGTCACCCGCTTTCCGGACAGCAAGTACACCCCGGATGCCCTGGCGCGTATGAGGTATCTGGTCAACGCCCTGGCCCAGCACGAGGTACACGTGGCCCGTTACTACTTCAAACGCGGGGCCTACGTGGCCGCGGCCAACCGGGGCAAATACGTGGTGGAGCACTATCAGCAGGCCCCCGCCCTGGAGGAGGCGCTTTACATTATGGCCTCGAGCTACGACCGGCTGGGCCTTGCCGACCTGCGGGACGACGCCCTGCGGGTGCTGCGGCACAATTTCCCCAATAGCCCCTATCTCTCCGGTCGGGACCCGATCAAGGATAGGGAAAAGGCATGGTGGAAGTTCTGGTGACGATTCGAAACGCATGATCTTGGCTTCACCCCCACCCCTTCCCTCCCCCCTCGAGGGGGAGGGGGCTGCCAAATTCAAGAAGGTTCGTATTGGATCAATCACTCTCTAACCTCTAATCTCTAACCTCTAATCCCTAAACTCAGCCTCCAGCCCATGGTCACCCATACCCTCACCCTAGCTCCGGGGGATGCGGAGACCTGGCTCGCACCCCTGGAGTCCCAATACGGCCCGGAAAAGACCCAACTGCTGCGCCGCGCCCTGGACTACCTCTCTGCCCACGAGGGCGGGCGCATCACCGAGACGGGCACGTCTTTGGCCAAGCATGCCCTGGCCACGGCCGCCATTCTGGCGGGCATGCGCTTCGACGCAGAGACGGTGGCGGCGGCACTGCTGAGCGGTCTCGACCCCTCGGACCTCGAGCCGCAGCGCCTCAAGGCCGAATTCGGCGCCAGCCTGGGCAACCTGGTGCTGGGGGCGGCGCGGCTCAACCGTATGGACGGCCTGTTCTCGGAACTGGCGGATGACGCGGGCCAGAGCGAATCCCTGCGCCAGATGCTGCTGGCCATGACGGACGATATCCGAGTGGTGCTGATCAAGCTGGCCGAGCGGGTGCAGACGCTGCGCGAGCTGGCGCACGAGGATGACGCGATCCGCCGCCGGCTTGCCCGCGACGCCCGGGAGCTCTATGCCCCCCTGGCCAACCGTCTGGGGGTCTGGCAGCTCAAATGGGAGCTGGAGGACTTGGCTTGTCGCTACCTGGAGCCGGAGACCTACCGCCACATCGCCCGGCTGCTGGACGAGCGGCGCCTGGACCGGGAGTGGTACATCGAGCAGGTGGTCGCCCAACTCCGGGGCGAGCTGGAAAAGGCCGGGCTCAAAGACTTCCAGGTGGCAGGCCGGCCCAAACACATCGCCAGCATCCTGGCCAAGATGCGCAAGAAGCGTCTGGACTTCGAGGACGTCTACGACGTGCGGGCGGTGCGGGTGCTGGTGCAAGAAGTCAAGGATTGCTACCACGTGCTGGGCGTAGTGCACAGCCTCTGGCAGCCCATCCCCGGCCAATTCGACGATTACATCTCGCGGCCCAAGGCCAACGGCTACCAGAGCCTGCACACGGCGGTCATCGGTCCTGAGGGCAAGGCCCTGGAGGTGCAGATCCGCACCTTCGCCATGCATCAGGAGGCGGAGCTGGGTGTGGCCGCCCACTGGCGCTACAAGGAAGGCGGCCAGGGGACGGCCCTGCAGGACAAGGTGGCCTGGCTGCGGCAGCTGCTGGCCTGGAAGGACGAGCTGGCGGAGCATGCCGATCTGGCCCAGCACTTCAGACACGAGCTCTTTCAGGACGAGGTCTTCGTGCTGACCCCCCAGGGCAAGGTGGTGGCCCTGCCGGCGGGCGCCACCCCCATCGATTTCGCCTATGCCCTGCACACCGAGTTGGGACACCGCTGCCGCGGCGCCCGCGTGGACGGCCAGCTCGTACCCCTGGACACCCCGCTCAAGACCGCCCAGCGGGTGGAGATCCTCACCGTCAAGGAGGGCGGCCCCAGCCGCGACTGGCTCAACCCGCACCTGGGCTTCATCAAGACCTCCCGGGCGCGGGCCAAGGTGCGGCAGTGGTTCAAACAGCTGGATCACGACCTGCACGTGCAGGAGGGCCGCGAGCTGCTGGAGCGGGAACTGGCGCGGCTCAACCTGAGCAACGTCAATCTGGAGCAGTTGGCCACGCGGCTTAAGTTCCACAAGCCCGAGGACCTCTACGCCTCCTTGGGCCGCGGCGACCTCACCAGCGGCCAGCTCGCCCGCAGCCTGCAGGAGCTGTTCCTGCCCCCGCCGCAAAAGCCCATCCTATCCACCCGCAAGAGCAAGGACAGCCCCACCGGCGTCCTGGTGGCGGGAGAGGCCAACCTGCTGACCCATCTGGCCGGATGCTGCAAACCGGCGCCGCCCGACCCCATCGTGGGTTACACCACCCAGGGTCGAGGGGTCACCATCCACCGGGCGGATTGCAGCGTCATCCGGCACCTGCCGCCGGCGCAGCGGCCCAGGGTGCTCGAGGCGAGCTGGGGTAAATCGGATAGGGAGGTCTTTCCCGTGGGTGTGGAACTCGTGGCCGAAGACCGGCATGGGCTGCTCAAGGACATCTCGGAGATCCTCGCCCAGGAGCGCATCAACGCCATCCGGGTCAACACCCTGTCCGAGGCGGACACGGCGCGCATGGAATTCACCCTGGAGGTCCACAACGTGGACCAGCTCGCCCGTTTCCTCTCCCGGGTCGCCCACGTGCGGGGCGTGCTCCTGGCCAGGAGGAAATGATTGGGTCGCTGGTGGCGGTTAAGGCTTAGCTAGCAGCCACTCCCCACTTGCCACTCCCGGTAAAATCGAACTTTACCAAAACCCGCCAAGGACATCCCATGCAGGAACTGCAAGCCATCATCGAAGAGGCCTATGAGCGCCGCGCCGAGATCACCCCCAGGAACGTGGAGCCCCGGGTCAAGGACGCGGTGTTGACCGTCATCGATTCTCTGGATATGGGCCAGTTGCGGGTGGCCACCCGCACCGAGGGCCAAAACTGGGTCACCCACCAGTGGATCAAGAAGGCCGTGCTGCTGTACTTCCGCCTCGAGGACAACAGCTTCGTCAAGGGCGGCTACACCAATTACTATGACAAGGTCCCCAGCAAGTTCGCCGACTTCAATTCCAAGGACTTCCGCGAGGGCGGCTTCCGGGTGGTGCCGCCGGCGGCGGTGCGCAAGGGGGCCTACATCGCGAAGAATGTGGTGCTGATGCCCTCCTATGTCAACATCGGCGCCTACGTGGACGAGGGGACCATGGTGGATACCTGGGCCACGGTGGGCTCCTGCGCCCAGATCGGCAAGAACGTGCACCTCTCCGGCGGCGTGGGCATCGGCGGCGTGCTGGAACCCATCCAGGCCAACCCCACCATCATCGGCGACAACTGTTTCATCGGCGCCCGCTCCGAGATCGTGGAGGGGGTCATCGTCGAGGACAACTGCGTCATCTCCATGGGGGTGTACATTGGCCAGTCCACCAAGATCTACGACCGCGAGACCGGAGAGATCCACTATGGGCGCGTGCCCGCCGGCAGCGTGGTGGTCTCCGGCAACCTGCCCTCCAAGGATGGCAAGTACAGCCTCTACTGCGCCGTGATCGTGAAGAAGGTGGACGAAAAGACACTCAGCAAGGTGGGGATCAACGAGCTTCTCCGGGGGATCTAACCCGCACTCGGAGTCGGCGATACCCAAGGCTGAGTGTCTTTCGGTGAAGGCTAACATCGACGCAGACGATGTTAAGCCGCGCAGCGGCGGCCGTAGCCAGAAAACGCTGTCCAAGGTGGGGATCAACGAGCTCCTGAGGGGGGTGTGAGGGAGGATGGGAAATGGGGGATGGGGGATGGCAAGGAGTTCGGCCTTCCTCCCCTGCCCCATCCACCGGATCTTCCGGCCGCACCCTGAGCCTTGTGGCGCCCCCCCTCAAGTCCACCCCCTGGAGGGTCGATAAAGGCCCCACACACCCTTGCCGTGGAGCCAACGCCTATGCAGGAGCTTTCCGTCGAGACTGCCGGCAGAATCCTGGGCAGCGTGGCCATCCCGCCGCGGCCCGAAGTGCTCGCCACCATCCAGCAGGAAAGCCTGCGTTCCGAGCCGGATCTCGCGCGTATCTCCCGCAGCATCGCCGCGGATGTAGGTCTGGCCGCCGCCGTGCTCAAGACCGTCAATTCCCCCTATTACGGGCTGAACCGGCGTATCGTCAACGTGGATCAGGCGGTCAGCCTGCTGGGCATGCGAAACATCGGCGTGTTGGTTACCGGTATCTGCCTGCGCAGCAACCTGCCCAGCCGCGGTCTGGAGCGTTTCTGGGACAGCGCCGCCCGCCAGGCCGCCACCATGTCCCACCTGGCCCGCAGCCTCGGCTGCGTGGGGCGGGATGAGGCCCATCTTTACGGCCTCTTTCACGATTGCGGCATCCCCATCCTCATGCAGCGTTTTCCGGACTACAAGCAGACGCTCGCCGCAGCGAATAACGAACGGTCGCGCAGCTTCACCGACGTGGAGGACGACCGTCACGGCACCAATCACGCCGTGGTAGGGGCGCTGCTCGCCAGCAACTGGGGACTTACCCAGGAACTGCGCGACGCCACCCGTCTGCACCACGACCTGACCCTCTTCTCCAGTGAGCAGCCCCCCGCGGTCCTCAATCTGGTCGCGCTGGGGATCCTGGCCGAATGGATCGAAAGCGGCTATTCCAGACTGAACGGCGGTTCGGAGTGGCTCAAGCTGGGTGAGGCGGTCATGGCCCATCTGATGCTGGATGCCGGGCAGGTGGAGGCGCTGCGGCGGGAGGCCTGCGATGTCCTGGATGAGTCGGGCCTGTAACCGACCGCAGCTTTGAAGGGGCGAGGCCAGGCCGACCGCGGATCGGGTAAACTCCTGCCATGGCCTGGGAGTTCTGGATCGACCGCGGCGGCACCTTCACCGATCTGATCGCCCGCGCGCCGGATGGACGTCTGATCTCCCGTAAGCTCCTATCGGACGCCCCGCAGCGCTACCAGGATGCCGCCACTGACGGCATCCGGCAAATCCTGGGGCTCGGGGCCGAGGAGCCCATCCCGCCGGGGACGATCCGCGCCGTGCGCATGGGCACCACGGTGGGCACCAACGCCCTGCTCACCCGCACGGGGGAGCCCGTGCTGCTGCTGGTCACGGCGGGTTTTGCCGATCAGCTCTCGATCGGCGACCAGGCGCGTCCGGACATCTTCGCCCTGGAGATCGTCAAGCCCGCCCCCCTCTACCAGCGGGTGGCCGAGGTGCGTGAGCGCCTGGATGCCTCGGGCGCGGTCGTCATGCCCCTGGACGAGGCGGACCTCGTGCAGAGGCTGGAGGCGGGCCTGCGCGAGGGGTTCCGCTCCTGTGCCATCGCCTTCCTGCACAGCTGGCGCAATCCGTCCCATGAGCTCAGGGCGGGCGAGATTGCTCGCGAGCTCGGCTACACCCAGGTCAGCCTCTCCCACCAGACGAGCCCCCTCGTCCGCTTCCTGCCCCGCGCAGAGACCGCCGTGCTGGACGCCCATCTCACGCCCCCCGTACGGCGCTACGTGCAGCATGTCAGCCAGGCCCTGCCCCCGCAGGTCGAGCTCTCCTTCATGCAGTCCAACGGCGGGCTCGCCCCCGCACAGCGTTTCCTAGGCAGGGACAGCGTGCTTTCGGGGCCCGCCGGGGGCTATGTGGGCATGGTCAAGGTGGGGCTGGCCGCCGGTTACGACCGCCTGATCGGCTTCGACATGGGCGGCACCTCCACCGACGTCTGTCTCTATGCCGGACAATTGGAGCGCCGGCAGGAAAGTCGCATCGCCGGCCACCGTATCCGGGTGCCCATGCTCGCGGTACACACGGTGGCGGCAGGGGGCGGCTCTGTGCTGCGCTTTGATGGTCTGCGCCTGCTGGTGGGCCCTGAATCCGCGGGTAGCCGGCCCGGCCCTCTGTGCTATCGGCAAGGCGGCCCTCTCACCGTGACGGACGCCAACTTGCTCCTGGGGCGGCTACAGGTGGCGCACTTTCCCCACATCTTCGGCCCGCGGGGGGATGCCCCCCTCGATGCCGCAGGGGTGCGTGCCGCCTTCGCTACCCTGACGCGCCAGGTCAATGCCGCCCTGGGCCTGGATTACAGTCCGGAGGCCCTGGCCGAGGGCTTTCTCGATGTGGCCGTCGAGCACATGGCCGATGCCATCCGGCACATCAGCCTCGCCCGCGGCATCGATGTGCGCGACTACACTCTGGTGGCCTTCGGTGGCGCCGGACCCCAGCATGCCTGCCGGGTGGCAGCACGCCTGGGGATCACCCGGATACTGGTCTCACCCCATGCCTCCGTGCTCTCCGCCCTGGGGATCGGGCTGGCGGAGGGACGCGCCATCCGCCAGCAGGCCGTGGAGGCCCCCCTGGAGGAGGATGGGCTACCCCAGCTTCAGGACCTGGCCCGGACCCTGGAGCGGGAGGCAGCCGCGGCGCTCGGACAGACGGCCGAGGCGCTCCAGCTGCACGTGCGCCTGTGGCTGCGCCCAGCGGGCTCAGACACCCAGCTCGCCGTGCCCCTGGGGCGGCTGGAAGACATGCTGCACCTGTTCCAGGTGCAGCATGCGCAGCGTTTCGGCTTTGCGGACCCGGACTGGCGTCTCACGTGCGCCGGCATCGAGGTGGAGGCGGTGGCCCCGGGCGGGGAGCCACCGCTTTGCGAGGCCCAGGCCTCCTCCCCTCCCCTGGGGCAGACCCGGGTCTATCTGCGCGGCGCCTGGCGTGAGGTTCCCCTGCTGCGCCCGACCGCCCTTCCCCCCGGCCAGCCACTGTCTGGGCCAGCCCTGGTGGTGGAGCCCGACACCTGCACCGTGGTGGAGGACGGCTGGCGGGTGGAACGGACCCCGCGTGGCGATCTCCTGCTCACCAGCCAGCAAGGGCGGCAGGCCAAGCCATCGGCGCATGCCCCCGACCCCACCTGGCTTAGCCTCTTCGGCCGCCGTTTCATGAGCATCGCCGAGGACATGGGCCAGGTGCTGGCGGCCAGCGCCCGCTCGGTGAACATCCGCGAGCGGCTCGATTTCTCCTGCGCCCTCTTCGATGGTGAGGGCCGACTCGTCGCCAATGCCCCCCACATCCCCGTGCACCTGGGCAGCATGGGGGAGACGGTGCAACATCTGCTGCGCCGCCACGGACGGGAGCTGCGGCCGGGCGATGCCTGGCTGGTCAACTCCCCATGGGCGGGCGGCACCCATCTGCCGGACATCACGGTCATCATGCCCGGATACGTGGCAGGCAGACAGGCACCGGCCTATTTCGTCGCCGCCCGCGCCCATCATGCCGACGTGGGGGGAATCGCCCCAGGCTCCATGCCGGCGGCAAGCCGCCACATCGGGGAGGAGGGCTGCCTCACGGAGGGCATGCGCATCCTGGAGCAGGGGTGTTTCCTGGAGGGGGCGGTGCGGGCCTGGCTGGCGTCTCCCCCCTATCCCGCCCGCAACCCCGACCAGAACCTGGCCGACCTCCAAGCCCAGGTGGCCGCCTGCAACCTGGGGCTGCATCTGCTGGCGGAGCTCGGCAGCCAATGGGGCGAGGAGGCCCTGCTCGCTTACATGGGTTACGTGCAGGATCATGCCGAGGCCGTGGTGCGCCGCCTGCTGCCGCGGCTGCGCGATGGTGCTTATTGCCTGCCCCTGGATGGCGGCGGCCGGATCGCGGTATCGGTGCACATCGACCGGCAGGCCGGCAAGGCCGTCCTGGACTTCACGGGCACCTCGCCCCAACGGCCGGACAACCTGAACGCGCCGGCCAGCATCACCCGCTCGGCGGTGCTCTATGTCTTCCGCACCCTGCTGGAGGAGGATCTGCCCCTCAACGCGGGGGTGCTGCGCCCCCTGGAGATCCGGCTGCCAGCCGGCTCCCTTCTCGATCCCCTGCCACCGGCGGCCGTGGTGGCCGGCAACGTGGAGACCTCCCAGAACGTGGTCGATGCCCTCTTCGCCGCCCTGGGGGTGATGGCCGCCAGTCAGGGTACCATGAACAACCTGTCCTTCGGGGACGCCGCCCACCAATACTACGAGACCCTATGCGGGGGCAGCGGTGCCGGTATGACCCCGGATGGGCGCGGCTTTGCCGGCGCGCATGCCGTGCACTGCCACATGACCAACTCCCGCCTCACCGACCCGGAGGTGCTGGAGATCACCCATCCGGTGCGGGTGGAGCGCTTCGCCATCCGGTCCGGCTCCGGGGGCCGTGGGCGCTGGCGCGGCGGCGATGGCGTGGTGCGGGCGCTGCGCTTCCTCGCCCCCATGCAGGGCAATCTCCTGGCCTTGCGTCGTCAGATCTCCCCTTTCGGACTGGCCGGCGGCGAGGCAGGCCAGCCAGGCAGGCAGTGGATCGAGCGGGCGGACGGGATGATAGAGCCCCTGCCCGGAATCGCCAGCTTCACGGTGGAGGCAGGCGATGTGCTGGTGCTGGAGACCCCCGGCGGAGGTGGCTACGGGATCGGTGACTGAAGGCACAAGGGTGGGACATGGTACGGGAAAATGGCAGACATCCGAACATCACTGCCGAGACGGGCAAAGATGGGGCAGCGAAACCCCTGTCCCACGGGCCGGTCTTCCTGGCCGCGCTGCTCATGTCCTCTTCCGCCTGCGCCTTTCAAGTGGCCGATTTCGAAAGCGGCATGGGCAAGAAGGAGGTGATGGAAAAGCTCATCACCCAATGGAACTTCGACAAGATCGAGGAGCCTTCCAGCGAGACCATCCTGGCCTATGACACGAGCAGCGAGCTCAACCGCCGTTACCTGTTCAGCTTCTGCAAGGGCAAGCTCACGGGTTTCGAACAGGACATCAAGCCCTCCCTCAAGGCCCTGGTCATCGTCATCCAGAACTACACCCAGAAATACGGCCAGCCCAGCCGGGTCTATGCCAACACCCACGTGGTGAGCAACGGCGAGAAATACGTGCTTGGCCTGTTCTGGAAGTCGGGGGTGGATCACATCGGCGTCAAGTATATCCTGTTGCCCACCACCGAGCAGATGAGCCTGTCCTTCGAGGTGAACAACCTCTGCTACTCCACCCCCCGCTTCTGACAGGGCAACCCCTCAAAGCTCCAGCAAAAGCCGCGCCGGGTCTTCCAGGCTTTCCTTGACGGTGCGCAGGAAGCTCACCGCCTCACGTCCGTCGATGATGCGATGGTCGTAGGACAGGGCCACGTACATCATGGGGCGGATCACTACCTGACCGTCCACCGCCACGGGGCGGTCCTGGATGCGGTGCAGCCCCAACACGCCGGACTGGGGAGGATTGAGGATGGGGGTGGAGAGCAGAGAGCCGAACACCCCGCCGTTGGAGATGGTGAAGGTGCCCCCCTCCAGCTCCTCCAGGTTCAGCTGCAGGGCATTGGCCCGGCGGGCGAAATCGGCGATCCTGCGCTCGATCTCGGCAAAGCTCAGGCGGTCGGCATCCCGCAGGATGGGTACCACCAGCCCCCGCTCCGAGCTCACCGCCACGCCGATGTCGTAATAGTCGTGATAGACGATGTCGCGCCCGTCCACGCTGGCATTCACCACCGGGTATTCCTTCAGTGCCTGGCAGACCGCCTTGACGAAGAAGGACATGAGGCCCAGCTTCACCCCGTGCTCCCGCTGGAAGCGTTCCTGATAGCGGCGGCGCAGCGTCTGCACTGGCTGCATGTCGATCTCGTTGAAGGTGGTGAGGATGGCGGCGGTGTGCTGGGCCTCCACCATGCGCTCGGCGATACGCTGACGCAGCCGGGTCATAGGCACGCGGCGCACGGCCCGCTCCCCGGCGGTCGGCGCCCCCGGCGCGGGTTCGGCCGTGGGCGAGGCAGGGGTGGGCGCGCCAGCCCCCTCCTGCCCGGCGTCCCGTGTCCAGGCTTCCTCCTCGGCGGGCGGTGCGGGCTGCTGTGCTGCCTCGCCCTGGGGGGCGGCCTGCGCCTCGGTGTCGATGATACCCAACACCTCCCCCGGCCTCACCTCGGTCCCCGCCCCGGCCCGGATCTCGGCGAGCACCCCGGCCGCCGGCGCCGTCACCTCCAGGATCACCTTGTCGGTCTCCAGTTCGGCCAGGACCTCGTCCCGCGCCACCGCATCCCCTGCCCCTCTGCGCCACCCGAGCACGGTACCGCTTTGCACGGACTCGGAGAATTCCGGGGTCTTGATCTCGACTTGCACGATGTGAAGGCCCGACGGCGATGGGGCTGGGAGGGGTGGATGTTCCGGAACCTATTGTCCGAAGAATTCCTTCACCTTGTCCATGAAACTCTTGGCGCGCGGGTGGTGTTTGCCTTCCTGGCAGCAGCGTTCGAACTCCCGCAGCAGCTCCTTCTGCCGCTCCGTGAGGTTGACGGGGGTCTCCACCACCACGTGACAGAGCAGGTCGCCCGGATGCTGGCTGCGCACGCCCTTGATGCCCTTGCCGCGCAGCCGGAAGACCTTGCCGGTCTGGGTCTCCGGAGGGATGCGGATGATGGCATGCCCGTCCAGGGTCGGGATCTGGATCTCGCCGCCCAGGGCCGCCGTGGCGAAGGAGATGGGCATTTCGCAGTGCAAGTCGTCGTGATCCCGGGTGAAGACCGGATGCGGCTTGAGGTGGATCATCACATAGAGATCGCCGGGGGGGCCGCCGTTGATACCGGCCTCGCCCTCCCCCGACAGCCGGATGCGGTCGCCCTCATCCACCCCGGCGGGGATGCGTACCGATAGGGTCTTGTGCTGTTTCACACGGCCCTCGCCATGACAATTGCTGCATGGCTCGGTGATGATGCGCCCGCTGCCGTGGCAACGGGGGCAGGTCTGCTGAATGGAGAAGAAGCCTTGCTGCATGCGCACCTGCCCGTAGCCGCCACAGGTGGGGCAGGTCACCGGCTGGGTGCCCGGCCTCGCCCCTGTGCCATGGCAGTGGTCGCACTGGGCCATGACCGGGATGCGGATCTTGGTCTCGGTCCCCCTGGCCGCCTCTTCCAGGGTGATCTCCAGGTTGTAGCGCAGGTCTGCACCCCGGTAGGCGTGGGCGCGGCTGGTCCGACCCGTACCGAAGATGTCGCCGAAGATGTCGGAGAAGGCATCGGCAAAGTCACGAAAGCCCGCCCCAGCGGCACCCGCCCCCGCCATGCTGGGATCGACGCCGGCATGGCCATATTGGTCGTAGGCGGCCCGCTTCTGGGGATCGCTCAGGACATCGTAGGCCTCTTTGACCTCCTTGAACTTCTCCTCCACGTCCGGCCTGCCCGGATTGCGGTCCGGGTGGTACTTCATGGCAAGCTTGCGGAAGGCCTTCTTGATCTCTTCCTCGGAGGCCCCCCGGTGGACACCCAGGACTTCGTAATAGTCGCGTTTGGACATGGTCGCGCGGGCTGTTGCGTGGGCGGAACAAAGCAAAAAAGCGGCGAACGGAAGGCTCCGTTCACCGCTTGCTGCTTACGGTTTACTTGTCTTTGACTTCCTCGAACTCCGCATCCACCACGTCCTCGTCGCCCTTCCTGCCGCCCGTGGCGGTGCCGCTGGCCTGGCCACCGGTCTGGGCGCTGGACTGCTGGGCGTACATCTGTTCGGCCAGTTTGTGGGAGGCCTCGGCCAGGGCCTGGGTCTTGGCCTCGATCTCGGCCTTGTCGGTGCCGCGCACCGCCTCCTCGCAGGCCTTGATGGCCGCCTCGATGCGGGCCTTGTCTTCGGCGCTGACCTTGTCGCCGTATTCCTTAAGGGCCTTGTTCACCGAGTGAATCATGGCGTCGGCCTGGTTGCGGGCATTGGCCAGCTCGAAGGCCTTGTGGTCCTCGGCGGCGTGGGCCTCGGCATCCTTGATCATGCGCTGGATCTCCTCCTCAGTGAGACCCGAGTTGGCCTTGATGGTGATCTTAGCCTCCTTGCCGGTGGCCTTGTCCTTGGCCGATACGTGCAAGATGCCGTTGGCGTCGATGTCGAAGGTGACCTCGATCTGGGGCACCCCGCGCGGCGCCGGGGGGATGTCGGTGAGGTTGAACTGACCCAGGCTCTTGTTGCCGGCCGCCATCTCGCGCTCACCCTGCAACACATGGATGGTGACCGCGGTCTGGTTGTCCTCGGCGGTGGAGAAGATCTGGGACGCACGCGTGGGGATGGTGGTGTTCTTGGGGATGAGCTTGGTCATCACGCCGCCCAGGGTCTCGATGCCAAGGCTCAAAGGCGTGACGTCGAGCAGCAGCACGTCGCGCACCTCGCCCTGCAGCACCCCTGCCTGAATGGCCGCGCCGATGGCCACCGCCTCGTCCGGGTTGACGTCCTTGCGGGGCTCGCGCCCGAAGAACTCCTTGACCTTCTCCTGCACCTTGGGCATGCGGGTCATGCCGCCCACCAGGATCACCTCGTCGATGTCCGACACCTTGATGCCGGCATCCTTGATGGCGATGCGGCAGGGCTCCATGGTGCGCTCGATCAGGTCCTCGACCAGGGACTCGAACTTGGCGCGGGTGATCTTCATCACCAGATGCTTGGGCCCCGTGGCATCCGCCGTGATGTAGGGCAGGTTGATCTCGGTCTGCATCGAGGAGGACAGCTCGATCTTGGCCTTCTCGGCCGCCTCTTTCAGACGCTGCAGGGCGAGCACGTCGTTCTTGAGATCGACCCCCTGCTCCTTCTTGAACTCCTCGATGATGTAGTCGATCAGGCGCTGGTCGAAGTCCTCGCCGCCTAGGAAGGTGTCGCCGTTGGTGGACAGCACCTCGAACTGATGCTCGCCCTCCACCTCGGCGATCTCGATGATGGAGATGTCGAAGGTGCCACCCCCCAGGTCATAGACGGCGATCTTCTGGTCACCGCGCTTTTTGTCCATGCCATAGGCCAGGGCCGCGGCGGTGGGCTCGTTGATGATGCGCTTGACCTCCAGCCCGGCGATGCGGCCGGCGTCCTTGGTGGCCTGACGCTGGCTGTCGTTGAAGTAGGCCGGCACCGTGATCACCGCCTCGGTGACCGGCTCGCCCAGGTAGTCTTCGGCGGTCTTCTTCATCTTCTTGAGGACCTCGGCCGAGACCTGGGGCGGCGCGAGCTTCTTGCCCCTCACCTCCACCCAGGCATCGCCGTTGTCGGCGCGCACGATCTTATAGGGCATCAGGCCGATGTCCTTCTGCACCTCCTTTTCCTCGTAGCGGCGACCGATCAAGCGTTTGATGGCAAATAGGGTGTTTTTGGCGTTGGTGACCGCCTGGCGTTTAGCCGGTGCCCCCACCAGGATCTCGCCATCGTCCGTGTAGGCGACCACGGACGGGGTGGTGCGGGAACCCTCGGAGTTTTCTATGACCTTGGGCTTGCCCCCCTCCATGACGGCCACGCAGGAGTTGGTGGTACCGAGGTCGATGCCGATGATCTTGCCCATTTGCTGATTCCTTATCGATGATCAATTGGTTGAGATATGGGTTTTTACCGCGTCGAATTCAAGACTTCCCCTCGCGGACCGTGACCAAGGCCGGACGCAACACCCGGTCGTGCAGCAGATAGCCCTTTTGCAGCACATTGGCCACCGTGTTGGGGTCGCCTTCACCGGGCTCCATGGCGATGGCCTGATGCAGATGGGGATCGAATCTCTCCCCGAGGGGGTTGACCTCCCGGATGTGATGCCTCTCCAGGATGGTGTTGAGCTGCTTGAGGGTGAGCTCCACGCCGCTGCGGATGCTCTCCAAGGTGGCCCCCTCCCCGACGGCCAGGGCCGCTTCCAGGCTGTCCTTCACGGCGAGCAGTTCGGCAGCGAACTTTTCCAGGGCGTACTTGCGCGCCTTCTCGATCTCCTCCTGGGCGCGCCGGCGGGCATTTTCGGCCTCAGCCTTGGCGCGCAGCCAGGCATCGTGATGTTCCGCGGCCCGCAGTTCGGCCTCGCGCAGCAGGGCCTCCAGCTCGGCAGGCGGGGTGCCTACGCTTGCGGCCGTCTGGGGGGCAGCCTCCGGTTCCTGGGTGGAGGGCGTGGTCTGGGGTTCTTGGGCTTCCGTCATAAATGCTCTCCTTAACCAACCTGCTTGCAGTTGGGGTCGGAGGGTGGGATTTCAACCCAGATTTTCCATTAGGGAAACGCTGAAGAACTCCCTCTCCCCCGCAAGCGGGGGCGAGGGGATTGATTCAGCGTTTCCTTAGACCGGCCCACGCCTTCGGTGACACCGATGCTCATCCCAGCAACGTACCATCCCCATGCAAGGTCTGGGCCTACGCGGGCCTCAGCTGCCCCTCATCGGCCAGCTTGCGCTCCACTTCTCGGCAATGGATCGGGCACAAGCCTGCGACCGTCTCGCGCAATCGGTTTCGATCATGAGTGTCAAGTCATCCCGCGTCCCACGGAAACGCTGAATAAATTGCTGCGCGGGCGCGCGGCTACGTTGCGCGGTGTTGGCTCCGGCCGCTTCGCTTAACATCGGCTGCGCCGATGT
>FWPV01002775.1_pt1 | contig 41659 bp, 35 predicted proteins | sample 2228371 | NCBI WGS metagenome assembly FWPV01 (sample SAMEA103939776, study PRJEB20133) | metagenome
TTTTCTCATCAAAAAAACTTGTGCGGTCATGCCTCGTTTCCTTGAGTCCTGTGAGAATACTGCATGTCTTTGCATTAAAAGTGCTTCCTGTATATCCAATCTGGCTGATGACCTGTCGGGCTATATTTGGAAAATCCACAGAAGCACTTGATTCAAATCTTGCTGCTATAAAGACAATGTTTGTAAAGACTGCACACTCTGCCCTTATCCTTGAGTACTGATCCTGCTGTAAAAAATGATCCACTATGGCATCACTTATCTGGTCACAGAGTTTGTCAGGGTGTCCCTCTGTAACAGATTCAGATGTGAATATAAAGTCCTTTTTCATTTTTCACCTCATTTCTTCGTGCTTTCGTTCACCAGTAATGGCACTAATGAACTACCACCAATCACTATACCGTCAATCACATTTATGGGAGTAATCCCTAAGAGTCTCCTTAATCCGGGTAATGTCATTGACAATACCTGTAAAGCAAAGGAGACTCCGAGGGCTAAATTTAAATATCTGTTTGGAGGTAATTTTTCTTTATCAAAGATAGAATGTTTCTCTGAGCGACAGCTTATTGAATGAAGTAGTTGTCCTGCTGTGAGGCTCATAAATGCCATTGTGCCTGCTTGAGGTCCCATCCCATATCTCGCAATACCATAACCATAGGCACTGAGGGCACCTGCTGAGAGAACTGCTGACTCAAATGTTATCCTCTTAAAGTCAGAGGATTTTATTATAGGTTCATCTGGGTCTCTCGGAGGACGACTCAGGATATCAGGCTCAGGAGGTTCAAGTGCAAGTGCAAGCCCGGGTGCAATGTCTGACATAAGGTTAATCCATAAAAGCTGCACTGCATTAAGGGGTTGACCAAGACCTCCTGCGATTGCTGCAAACATGACCATTATCTCACTCAGATTAGTGGAGAGTAGGAAGTGCACAGATTTCCTGATATTGTTGTATATAGTTCTGCCCTCACTTATAGCAATAATCATCGTTTCCATATTGTCATCCTCCAGCACAACATCTGCAACCTCACGGGCAACATCTGTCCCTGTATGTCCCATGGAAACTCCAATATTAGCTGCCTTAAGGGCGGGGGCATCATTGATACCATCTCCTGTCATAGCGACAACCTTTCCCGCATTCTGTAGTGCCTGAACTATCTGGAGCTTATGCGCAGGGCTGACCCTCGAAAACACATGGACCCTTTCGCACAGTGCCTTCATAACATCTGGCTCTACACCTGAAAGGTGAGTGGAGTCAAGGATTTGTAATTGCTCTCCTTTAGATAGATTCAATTCCTTTCCTATAGCAAATGCCGTTGGGCTCTGGTCGCCTGTTATCATAATAGTGTCTATACCAGCACTATGAAATGCCGATATTAATTTCTTCACTCCATCCCTTACTGGGTCTGCCATTCCAACAAGTCCGAGCCAGATCAAGTTATTCGAGGATAAGATGCTTAGAGGTTCAAAAGTTTCTGATTCTTCTGTGCCTTCATCTATAAATGCATAAGCAACACCGAGCACCCTCAGTGCCCTGCCTGCCATTCTTTCGTTTTCTATCTCTATTGCCATTCGTTGCTCTTCTGTAAGGGGGAGCTTTTTCCCGTCTTTCATATAAAAGGTACACATGGACAGGACCTCAGGTGGGCTTCCTTTTACGGCAATAATCTTACCATGATAGTTCCTTGCACCATAAATCTTAATGCCATGAATAGTAGCCATGTAGTTACGGTTTTCAGCGCGGTGCATTATTTTTAAAAGCGGGAATTTCTCTCTTAGCATCAATATATCAACTTTAGAGCTTATTGCTATATAAATAAGGGCATTTTCTGTGGGGGAGCCATTGACAATATAGCCATCTCCATCTTTATTGACCACGCTTTCATTACAGAGTACGCATATGTGAATAAGCCTGAGGAGTTCGTCACAGAAATATGGGCTTATACATTCATTTTTATATAACGGTCTTTCCTGTATTGTCTCGCTGTTATTTTCCAGCATAAAAAATTTACCTTCATGCACTTCCAGTCTTCTCATGCCGGTATGGACATTGACTACTGACATTTTATTCAGTGTGAGTGTACCTGTCTTATCAAGGCATATTGTCTGAACAGAACCGAGTGTTTCGACTGCATCGAGATGTCTGATAAGGACATTGTGCCTTCTCATATTTCTTATACCAAGGGCAAGGGTTGTTGTTGCTACTGTTGGAAGCCCTTCTGGAACAGCAGCAACAGCAAGAGATATGGATGTCTTGAGCATCTGCAGAAATCCATATCCACGAATAAGTCCTATTAAGAAAACTATGCCGCACACAGCACCACCTATCAATACCAGCTGGCTCCCCATCCTGTTTAACTGTCGCTCCATCGGGGTCTCAGGATGTCTTGCCTCTCCGACGAGTGCCTGTATCTTTCCTATCTCCGTGAATTTCCCTGTTGCAACAACCACAGCAATTCCCTGTCCTCCTGTAACGAGTGTTCCCATATAGACCATGTTTATCCTGTCTGCAAGAGGAATATCAACTGCACCTACGAGCTTAAGTGCTTTCGCACTTTTTACTACCGGCATGCTCTCTCCTGTAAGTGCAGATTCATCAATACTCAAATGGTGAGCATCTATAAGCCTTGAATCTGCTGCAACATAGCTTCCTGGTCTGAGGACAAGAATATCGCCAGGGACAACATGCTCTACCCCGATTTCCTTCATACTGCCGTCCCTTATAACAAGGGTAGATGGCCTCACAAGGCTCTTTAATGAATGAATGGTCTTGTCTGACTGACTTTCTGTAAGATAGCCAATAGCCGCATTTATAGTTAATACGGCTAATATAATAAATGCATCTGCAAGCCCCCCTGTAATAATAGAAATACCTGCAGCAGCACCAAGAAGGGCAACCGGAAGAGACCTAAGTTGATCAATAAAGATGCTCAGCCCTGAACGAGGAACCGACTCAGGAAGGACATTGAGTCCGTATTTTTTGAGATTTGCATTTGCTTCTTCATGTGATAATCCATGATTTTTTTTTACACCAAAAAAAGACAGGACTTCTTCTGATTCAAGAAGGTGCCATGGTTTGGTAGTTTGTTCCTCGGCATAGATAACAGCCCTTCTAAGCCTCCTTCTACTGATAATGTCTTTTTTGATGCTATCAGGGCGACCCAGTGGCGAAGCAATCTTTTGCCATGTGGATTGATTATACCGTTCTGCTTTAATTGCATTATCTCTAAAAATCGTTCCCTGATAAACAGTTTTTTTATTGCCATATTCAATGACAATGTTTTTAAGCATTGATGCTACAGTGTGGACATTATTATTCGAATTGAAAAATACAAGGACATTACCTGTAATTGTATTTACCGAAAAACTGCTTATCCCATCTCTTTCTGATAGTCTGGATTCGAGATGTCTTTTAAGGGACTCCGATCGATGGAGTCCCTTGATTTTATAGCGCGCCCTACCTTTTACAGAGGCATGTATTACCTGAACCACACCCTGTTACTCTCCCCTTTTCCCTCTGCCTCGTGTTGTAATCTCAGGTGTTGTGGTTATTTCTGGGGTCGAAGGAGATGTAGTTTCTGAAGTGGTTGATTTTGGCCTTGGAAGTGCGGCACCTGCAACTTCTTTCACGCCCTCAACAACTCCCACAAGCATATCTTTAACAGCCCTTAAAGCTGTATTTCCTATGGTGCTTGCTGTCTCTATGGCGCCGCCAACGGCGACCTTAGCTACTTCCTCTACATTACCACCTATCTCTTTTGTTGCCTCAATAACGCCATCCACAGCCCTTCTTGCAACAAGGGCTACATCTGCTCCAATCTCTGCAGCACCCTTAACAGCACCCCTTACAGTCTGTCCAGATGCGGAGACAACATCGCCTCCAACATCTGCTACACCCATTACAATGCCCTTTGCCACGCTCTTCGTACTGAGGATAAGACCCGTGCCAACCTCCTCTGTAGCCTGAATTGCGCCCTTCACCACATCCTTCGTAATACTGACACTTTCGCTTGCTATTGAACCAGTTGCCCTGAGGGTGTTGGAGACAGTATTTTTCACGAGGCTTACTATCTCTGCCTCAATTTCATTTATACCCTTAAGACTGCTTATAACACCCTCTTTTACTGCTGTTCCTGCCCTTCCTATGCCCTCACCTGTGCCTTCTGCTACTGTTTCGTTCGACATCTTAACCCCCTTTCTGTCCTGTTTAATACAGGACTCATTTGTCAAATAATATTCACAAAATAGTTTGCATGTTTCTCTTTACAGAATCTTTAAACTCAGGTTAATTTTCTGTTACATCATTCCATGCCCTTATTCTTGGACTTTAAAAAGATATTAAATGCATACCAGAAGGCAGTGTACCATGCAGGTGCTGTAAAATTACCCCTGCTTATCTGATAAATACCAAGACCTAAAAGTGCCAGAAATACCGTATCGGCAAGATCCATGTCACCACCCGTTAGACTCCTAATTTTTCCATTAACAGCCTTAAAGGCATTTGATACTGAAGAGTGCAAATCTGACTTATTATGACCGTTGTTTTTGAGATCAAAGATCTTTCTGTTCCGTGCATATTCTGCTATTTTTTCGATGTCAGGTGTATAAACGACAACACTTCCTGATACTGGATTGACATCTATTTTTTCGATATCCCCACATTTAGACAACTGATCTTTCAATGTCTCAAAATAATGAAGATCGCCTTTCCTCGAAGGTATCTTCAATCGTGACCTGCCCGAAATCTTATGGCTTAAAAAGGCATCTGGAAAATCAGGCACCTGTCTCTCCTCCAGATATTCCTGCGGAAGCCTCTTCTTTATGCGCCTCTGCCATTTCGGCCTTTGCCTCAGCAACTATATCTTCAACCATTTCAGTAACCTCTGCAAATGTCTCCCTCCCCTTTTCATAAAGCATGAACCCACTCTTTATTGCAGCCTTTGCAAGAGGTTTCATAACACTGGCTACTACTGGTATTACGACTGGCGCCAGAACCGCAGCACCAATGCCTATGGCAAGCCCGCTTAAAATATTTCCCTTTACACCATTTTCAAAAAGTGCCATTAATATCCTCCTGTTTTTTATTTTTTATAAGATTATTTTTATTTTTTTATAAGATTATAAGATAATATTAGTTTTGTATGGTTGAGGTGTCAATCCTTTCTTTCATTACTTGCCTAAAACTTTTTATATCTGGATGAGTGCATTTCACTTAAATTTAACTTGATATTAATATTGTTGTAATATTGGTGTGTTTTAATTGAAAAAATTGGAGAAGATGCAATGATAACATATAAAATCGTCCATCATATTCCTGGTCGAATCAAGATTGAAGTACCGGCCCTTAGAAGGCTTTCGATATCCGCGATTCTACATTTGTCAGAACGGTTTTCTTTTATATCAAATCATAATGGAATAAGGGATATAAGGCCTAATCCTTTATCAGGACATATAGTTATATTATACGAGCCAGAAAAGATAAATATAATAAAATATCTTGATGAAATTGCATCAAGCGAAGATGTGCAAAAAATAATAGGAGGTTAATATTAAAAAATACAGAACAAAATGCCCTCTTCTCGTTAAGTGGTTGCAGCTAACCTGCAAGGCATGTGAGAAGTATTACATCCCGAGTAGATTTCAAATCAGGAATTACTGCAAAAGCACTGACTATAAAAAATGTCCTTTTTATTTAGACATCATTGAATTGAAAAAGTTGCCTCTGTAGTAAAATAAAACTTTTGAGGAAATCTTGTAACATAAATTTAACATTCCCTTAATATGAAGGTAACCCTTTTTTAGTATATTAAAAAAGACTAAATTTTTGTGTTTAGAAATTCCCTATTTAAGAAGGGGGTGATAAAATATTTAAAAGGTTTTAAATAGTTCAAACAAATTAGTCGAATTTTTAATTAAAAAGGAGGAACAAAGATGTCGAAAAAAGTGTTTCTGAGTGTTGTGGTGGTTATGTTTGTATCAATCGTTTTTGCGATGCCATTGATGGCTGCAGAAAAGATCGTAAAGATCGATGGTTCAAGTACTGTCTATCCTATAACTGAGGCTGTTTCTGAAGAGTTCCAGAAGCTAAAAAAGAAGGAAGTCAAGGTCACGGTTGGTATTTCTGGGACAGGTGGGGGATTCAAGAAATTCTGCAGGGGTGAGACAGATATATCTAATGCCTCAAGACCTATAGTCAAAAAAGAGATAGATGAATGCAAAAAGGCAGGTATTGAATTTATAGAACTCCCTATTTCTTATGATGGACTCGCTGTTATGGTTAATCCAAAAAATACATGGGTCAAGTCCTTGACAGTAGATGACCTCAAAAAGATGTGGGAACCAGGGGCAATGGGTAAGATTACAAAATGGAACCAGGTAAGGCCTGAATGGCCTGATGCACCTCTGAAGCTCTTTGGTCCTGGTGTTGATTCAGGAACATTCGATTACTTTACAGAGGCTATTGTTGGTAAGGCTAAGGCTTCGAGGGGAGATTATACAGCGAGTGAGGATGATAATGTGCTTGTTCAGGGCATATCAGGAGACAAAAACGCTATCGGATATTTTGGTCTTGCATACTATGAAGAAAACAGGGACAAATTAAAACTCGTTCCGATAGTTAATCCAAAAACAGGCAAAGAGGTGCTTCCTTCAGAAAAGACGGTTATGGATGGCTCCTACCATCCTCTTTCGAGGCCATTATTCATTTATATAAACAAAAAGTCTCTGGATAAGCCAGAAGTAAAGGAATTTGTTCAATTTTATCTGAAGAATGCCCCGACACTAATAAAGCAGGTGAGATACATTCCGCTTCCTGCAAAGGCTTATAAGCTTGCTGAGGAGAGATTTGCAAAGGGCAAGACAGGCTCTATGTTTGAAGGAGAGGCAGAGGTCGGTCTTACGATTGAAGAGCTTCTTGCAAGAGAGGCAAAGAATTAAGGATTGAGAGAAAGAGGGGCTTGCAAAACTTGCAAGCCCTTTTTTTGTAACATAACCGTAACATTCATGTAATATTTATGTAACAAAGTGAAAATATAATTAACTTCCATTATGAAAAAATTCAGACCAAGAGAGATTCTTATAGAGGCAGGTCTTTTTTTGTCTGCTCTCTCATCTGTCTTTATCACACTGAGTATTGTCGCTGTCTTATTTTATGAGTCATACGGATTTTTCAAAGAGGTTTCCATTCTGGAATTTCTGACAGGAACCCAGTGGACTCCACTTTTTGCAGAGCCCAAGTTTGGTGTCCTTCCCCTTGTGGCAGGGACACTCCTGACAACAATAATAGCAATTTCGCTTGCACTGCCAATCGGGCTTATTACAGCTATATATATGAGTGAATATGCCCCCCATAAGCTTAGAGAAATTATAAAACCAATATTAGAACTGTTAGCTGCAGTCCCAACTGTTGTATATGGCTATTTTGCGCTATTGTTTTTGACCCCTATCCTGCAAAGGTTTATTCCAGACCTCTCGGGCTTTAATGCATTGAGCCCTGGCATAATAATGGGAATTATGATAATACCTTATGTGACATCAGTTAGCGAGGATGCAATGAAGGCGGTCCCCATGCACATAAGGGAGGGTTCTTATGCAATGGGGGCTACAAGGCTACAGACAGCCTTTAAGGTCGTTATTCCAGCTGCATTTTCTGGTATTGCAGCGGCCTTTATAATGGGTGTATCGAGGGCAATAGGAGAGACAATGGTAGTTGCGATTGCTGCAGGTATGATGCCGAATTTCACATATAATCCATTAGAGCCTGTCCAGACATTTACATCATACATAGTTCAGGTTAGCCTTGGTGATGTTCCTCACGGCACCCTTGAATATAAGACTATATTTGCTGCAGGGATTGCCCTTTTTTTTATGACATTGTTTTTCAATATCTTTGGCTTTTTCTTAAGATCAAAGATAAGGGAGAGATACTGAGATTATGAACAAAGAACAGGGTATTGAGAATACAGACATCAAAAAACGAATAAGGATATCAAAGTATTGGGATCACATATTTGCTATAATTGGGCTCGTTTCATCCCTGATAGGTCTTGCCCTATTGTTTACACTGTTTATAGATTTATTTATTGATGGCTCACCAAGGCTCGGTTATAAATTCTTTACATCCTTTCCCTCAAGATTTCCAGAGGAGGCAGGGATACTCTCTGCATGGGTCGGAACAGTCCTTGTTATGGTCGTTACTGCGATGACTGCCATACCCCTCGGTGTTGCTGCAGGTATATACCTTGAGGAGTATGCAAGAAAAAACTGGATTACCGATATTATAGAGATAAATGTCTCAAATCTTGCAGGAGTGCCTTCAATTATTTATGGTCTATTAGCCCTTGGATTGTTCGTCTATTTCTTTAAATTTGGTGAAAGTATCCTGACTGGTGGACTCGCACTCGCCCTGTTAATACTTCCGATTGTGATTATGGCTACAAGGGAGTCTATAAGGGCTATACCGGGTTCTATAAGGGAGGCTTCGTATGCACTCGGTGCAACAAAATGGCAGACAGTAAAACATCACATAATCCCTTATTCATTGGGTGGTATTCTTACAGGCATAATTATAGGGCTTTCGAGGGCAATTGGAGAGACCGCGCCATTAATAACAATAGGTGCCCTGACATTTATTGCCTTTCTGCCTGACTCCCCAATTACATCTGATTTTCCTTTTATATCATTTAAATGGCTGTCAGACCCTTTTACGGTGATGCCGATTCAGGTGTTCAACTGGGTATCGAGGCCTCAAAAGGGATTTCATTTAAATGCTGCGGCTGCTGGCATAGTCCTTTTGATTATGACATTGATTATGAATGGTATCGCAATTTATATTAGGTATAGATTTAGAAAGAAGATAAAGTGGTAAAGACTCATTATGCAGATTTAAGGAGTGAATCAGGAGAAAAAAATGCAATTGAAGGCAGAATCTAAGAATCTAAATTTTTATTACGGAAATGTTCATGCCCTCAAAAATGTTAATATGCCTATAGAGATGAATAAGGTTACTGCCCTCATAGGTCCATCAGGATGCGGCAAGACAACATTTCTCAGATGCTTTAACAGGATGCATGACCTTTATCCCCATAACAGGTATGAAGGAGAAATAATGCTTTATCCTGAGAATCTTAATATCATATCTTCAGATGTCGACCCCATTGAGGTCAGGATGAGAATAAGCATGGTATTTCAAAAACCGAATCCATTTCCAAAGTCCATATACGAAAATGTGGCATATGGTTTAAGGGTCAGGGGGGTCAACAAAAGACAGATACTTGATGAAAAGGTAGAAAAATCATTAAGAGGCGCTGCATTGTGGGACGAGGTAAAAGATAGACTAAATGGCTCTGCATTTGACCTGTCAGGAGGTCAGCAGCAGAGGCTCTGCATTGCAAGGGCACTTGCTACAGACCCTGAGATACTTTTATTTGACGAACCCACCTCTGCCCTTGACCCCATTGCTACAGCAAGGATAGAGGAGCTTGTGGCAGAACTAAAGAAAAGGGTTACTATATTGATAGTAACTCATAACATGCAACAGGCTGCAAGAATATCTGACAGGACAGGATTCATGATGCTCGGTGAATTGATAGAGTTTGATAATACGGATAAGATATTCACAGCCCCATCTGAAAAGCTCACAGAGGATTATATTACTGGGAGGTTTGGATAATGACAAGATTTGATGAAGAGTTGATGCATCTGAAAGAAATGATTCTTAAAATGGGGGCATTGGTAGAAGGTTCTATTAAGGAGTCTGTCAAGTCTCTTGTGGAAAGAAACGATGAACTTGCTAAGGTTGTAATAGAAAAGGATCACCAGATAAACAGTCTTGATGTGCAGATAGATGAAGAGTGTATAAGGCTGATAGCATTGATGCAGCCAATGGCAGGGGATTTGAGGTTTATTACGACTGCTATGAAGATAACCACTGATCTCGAAAGAATGGGGGATTATGCAGTTAATATAGCAGAGAGGGCACTGGAGTTAAACAGGGAACCTATCCTTAAACCATATATAGACATTCCACACATGAGCCAGATAGTTCAGGGAATGACAAGGGATGCGCTTGATGCATTTGTCCGAAGGGACAGAAGGCTCGCAATGGATGTCATAATGAGGGATGATGAGGTTGATGACCTGAAATATGGAATATTTGAGGAACTCATATCTTATATGGTGAGAGACCCTAACACTGTATCAAGGGCTATGAAGGTTAGCTTTGTTGCTCAGTATCTTGAAAGGATAGGAGACCACGCCACAAACATCGCCGAAATGGTAATCTATCTCATTGCGGGGAAGATTATAAGACACATGGCTCTGCCAAAAGAGTAAGGACTCACCCGTTTCTGCTATCCTTGAGTTTCCTGACCTTTCTGTTCAGTCTTATCCAGATGTGTGCGCCAATACCCACGAATGTAAAGGCTAATATATGCTTTATAATGAGTGCTGGCACCTGATTTTTCCCAACCGCATTTGCCCACTCAAAGTCAACATAAAAGATAGTTCTCGGCACCCCTCCAACAATTATCCATATAAGGGCAAACCTTGCAAGTCGGGTCATGCTGCTAAATATATTGAGAAAATAATCAATTACAGCATTATTGTCTGTATCGCCAATCTTTCTTACTATTATCCACAATGCAATACCACTTGCCATCAAAAGGGCTGTTGCCACATCATGAAAGTAGTTATTCATCATTATTAACACACCGAATGTCTGGCTCATTTTACCTCCCCTGATTTTGCCTTTTTTGCATATTCCTTAAATGCCCTACCTTGTGGATACTGTATCATCCATGAGGTTATGTGACTCATAGGAAATCCCTTATAAGATATCTTGAGTATCCTTCTTATTATGGCTCTAACAGGAAAGAGCTCAGCCCTTAGCCTTATCAGGGCATCTTCTCTTTCTTCAGGAGTCATTGATGGATGTTCAAAGACTGCATGGTTTCCATCGAAACTATCCCAATCAAGCCCTTTTATAAGATATTCCCTGTATTTTTCGTATAGTTCTGTCCCAGGAAATGGCGTGGTCATTACAGGATGGGCAGCGACTTTTAGCTCATTGCAGAGCCTTAGGATGCCATCAAAGTCCTCCCTTAAGTCCTGTCTTCCGCCTACCATTATAAATAACATAACATCAATACCATTGTCCCTAATTTTTTTTATAGCATCTCTCCTGTTTCTTCCCTGTTTTGTAACTGCCTTATACTCTTCAAGGCTTCCGATATTGTTGGATTCCCATCCAACAAGGACAGCTGTCAGACCAGCCTTTCGAGCATATTTTAGCAGCTCATCAGATCGAGGATGCTGGACAGAATTGAGATCCCCTGAGCCAAACCACCACTTGCCTTTTATGTTCTCACCCATTTCTCTGTAAAGCTCTATCGACCTCTTAATATTTACTCCCCAGATATTGTCGTCTATTCCCCAGAATAGCCTTCTTTTGCTTGATGCTACTTCCTCAACAACATCTTTTATTGGTCTCATCCTCGTTTTTCCACCAAAAAACTTATGTACAGAACAAAATGTGCAGCTGAATGGACAACCCCTTGATGTCTGAAAATAACCATATACATACTTTGTATTCCATAAGTCAGTAACAGGTTTCGGGAGGTTTGAGAGGTCAGAAAATTCACCCTTATAAAATGGCTTCAGCCTGCCCCTTTCAGCGTCTTCAAGGAGTTCTTCCCATATCTGCTCTGCCTCTCCAAGAACGATTGAGTCAGCATGAGGTCTTGCCTCCTCAGGCAGTGCAGTGACATGGATGCCCCCTAAGATGACCTTTTTACCTGAACTCCTTAAACGATCCGACATCCTGTAAACCCATGGTGCCTGTGGAGTCAGTACAGTAAAGCCTACTAAATCTGCCTCTACTTTTTCAGGATTAAATTCCTCTTTATTTGCATCAATGAGTTTGACCTCAATGTCCTGCCTGACCTGATAAGTTAGTCCAGCAAGATACTCAAGCACAGGAGGTGCTATTGGAAGACCTTTTGATTTTTGACCCTTTTCTCCAAATGGTGGAGAGACAAGAAGCAGTTTCATAATATTAATAATTTAACTTAAATGAACCAGACTTCACAATAATTATACTCCTTCTGGTATAAAGCCCTCATATCATCTAATAATCTTTAATGGGGAAAGTATTATTGATAAGGCTGAGAGTATATAAAAAATAGTAAAGCAGAGAATGCTGTATAATATCCACTTTTTCTGAGTTCTGGTGACTATTTCTGAAAGTGATTTGAACCCTTTTAAGGGCTCTGAAATACCGGTTAATATCCCAAAAAGGGTGCCTGCAAAGAGAGAAATATAGAGTGGATAGCCAGCATAATTGTACTGCCTTTTTAAGATGCAGAATGGGCAGTTGTGGGTTGGTATCTGATAAAAATATGCTGATACGAAAGATACAATAGATAAAATAGATATTATAAAAGATAAAACAGAGGATGCCGAAAATGTGTAAATTAAGAGCCTTCCCAATGTCTTATGGGCTATCAAGCCGATTATGGTTATTACAGGAAGGAATGAAAAGAAAATTACCGGTGATAAATGAAGTCTGTCAATAGAGCTTTTGATGCCTTTTCCCTCACTGAATATGACGCCACAGCAGGATGTTATGACATCAGGCTGTATGTTTTTAAAATAACTGAATTGGAGCATGAACTCTGCCAGGAATGCAATGGAAAGTATAATAATTAATCTGTATTTTTGTTTAATTAATGGATAATCCTCTGCCTTGTTGTCCAGATAGTTTATTGCAACCCATGATGCTGATAAGAAAAAAAGTAATATCTTTACAAACAAAAGTGGAAATCCGTATCTATTAGCATTTAGAGAGCCTGTGGCGCACATTGCCCCAACTAATAAACCGTGTATATCTTCTGCTACATATATAAAGATAAATAAAGATACTATCTCCAATGACAGGAGGTATTGAACAATTGTAGATACTAAATATGTATGTCTCTCGAGCATAAACTGTTCCTCGGAATTGCTGTTTATATCCCACCTGTTTAATATCTTTATCCCGAGAATTGAGGCATAAGATAAAAGGAGCAGGGATATCCCTGAGATTGTTATCAATACAATTGAGCCGGGATGCAGTATCATCTCTTTATTATTACCTTACCATCCCTCATCTCAAAAGTCTTCGACACATAGTCCTTTTCATAAACGAGAGGGTCATGGGTTGCAATAACTATTGTCTTGCCACTTTTTTGTAGGTTTCTCATTATGGAGAGAAATTCTTCTGACATCATGGTGTCAAGGTGTGCGGTCGGTTCATCAGCAACTATGACTTCAGGTTCATTAATAAGTGCCCTTGCGATTGCAGTTCTCTGCTGTTGCCCAGCAGAGAGGTCCTCTATCGGAGATTCTATCCTGCTGCCCATATCAAGGCTTATTAGTATATCTTCTGCCTTTTTGCGAATAATTGATGGACTGATATCCTGACATAGAAGAGGAAGCATAACATTTTGTATTGCCGAAAGCCCTTTTATTAAATGAAATTGCTGAAAGATGAAGCCAAAGGTCTTTCTCCTGAATTCTGACATGAACCTTTCTGGAAGATGGGATACATTCTTATCTTTTATTATCACCGCTCCACTATGTGGTCTGCTCATACATCCTATAATAGAAAGGATTGTTGTCTTTCCGGAACCACTCGGTCCTTTAAATACAGCAAAATCTCCCTGCTCAATCTCTAAAGAGACATTATTTATTGCCAGTATTTCATCAGGTCTTCCCTTGTTGTAATATTTTGTCAGGTTTTCTGTCTTTATTATTGTCATCTATTGAACCCTTATCTTTTCATAACTATATCTGGTTCAGTCGTTGCAGCCCTCCATGAAGGTATAATTGTTGCTGATATATATGTGGCTATTGTGATTAAAGAGATAATGACGATCTGATGTATATTTATAAATGGTGTCAAATCAAAATCAGGGTATATTACAGACCATCCTTTCAGTATTGGGGAAAAGAGGGATGCCTTGAAGAAAAATACATGGAAATAAGCGAGTATCAAACCAGTGAGAACAGATGTCAATGATATAATCATTCCTTCTAAGAATTTCATGGATATGACATCTGCGGTATCCCATCCCAATGCCTTTAATATCCCGATCTCCCTCTTTTCTTCATCACTGAGACCTGTAGCCTTATCCCATGCCAATATCACAAATGAGGAAAGTATGCTGAACATTAAGGCAATCGTAATACCGCTCCTCCAGCCAAAGACGGCATCATATGTCCTCAATATCTCATCTTTAAGAATGGGTCTGGAGTCAGGGATCAACTCCCTGATCTTTCTTGCAACTGTGGCTGATTCTTTTTCATTCGGCACACTAACAATAAGATCTGTAGCCATTGAATCAGGTATGTCAAAGAGTCTTTTAAAATCAAACATACTCAACACTATAAGATCATGGGTCAGTAAAGAAGAATCCGAGTCAAATATCCCTATGATAGTAAATTCCTTCCATCTGCCGTCTGCTCCAAATAGATAAATTAAATCACCTATACCCTTTCTCGTAATCCTTACATTAGCAATACCACTGCCAATGGCAACTACATTTTTGTCTTCTGGCTCCGGCAATCTCCCCTGTAATAAACTTATGTCCTCAATTTTTGTATCAGTGACCCCGATAATCGTATAGTTTGCCTTTACACCCGAATCATAATAATATCCCCAGAATCTCGGCTTTACATTTGAAACACCGTGTATCTTTGATATTTCCTGCGAAAAAAGAATGGGTATAAGTTCGTGTCTTCCTCCTTTTATTTTCTGGACTATTATTTCGGGTGAATTTTTAAAAACTATTTTCGACTCCCATTTAATTGAATCTGATAAAAAGAGGATGGAGCCTATCATGAAGACAACTAAGCTGAAAATAAGAATAATACCGAGATTCTTCGATCTCCTTTTTGAAAGTGAGCTAAAGGTAAATGCAAGTAGATTTCTGTATTTATTAATGGTCATTGAGACTGCTTTATTGTTGAAGAAAAATTGAATTCAGGTGCGTGTATTATAGAGCCTGATGGGAAGTGTTCAATCGAGCCCGGATGGTGCTGAAAAGGAGAGAATATATCTGCCTGACTTGGATGCCTTGTATATCTGGTCTCTGTGGAAAGACATAGGTCAGTAAGGTAGAGTTTTTTGACGATATCGGATTTTTTTTGTATAAGGGGCATATCCGCATTTATTTTGTAAGCAGAATAAATCGAGAGCATAAACATTAAAGATACGCATGCAGAGATGTAAAAAAGAAATAGATTTGTCTTTTTCATCCTCACATGCCGAGCTCCTTTATGATATCATGATTTACTTCTGAGAACTTTAATATCCTCTTTGCCCTGTGATCTTTCAAAAAGACATTTGCATCAGACTCTTTCTTAAATGGTATGAGTTCCTTTCCCATTGGTCCGTACACATCACTCCCTATTACAAAGTATGCATTCCTTGCATCAATGGCTTCTAAGGTATAGTAATCTGTTACATAGATTGCCTTAACATCCGATTGATTTTTGGAGGGATTATACATTTTGATGTTCAAATAGTATTTAAACATGTCTTTAGCCCCATCAAAAAATGCATGTGAACCATCATCGAAGACTATCTGAGAAAGCCAGTTTGGATATCCTATAACGAACATTCCGCATACAGGGCATCTGTCATTTGGGGTTGGCTTAAGTCTTTCCTGTGATGATGCACCTGAAGTAATAACAAGTGTAAAAATAATAGCAAATGAGATGAAACTTAATCTCTTCATGCTTGTACCTCACATAAGAGCTTTATCGCATTAAGAACTGAATCAGCCTCTTTTTTATTGATCTTTTCAATAATGCCTTTGTTTGCTACAATGCCGATTATCTTATTCGGTATCTCGTAATGAATCTCTATGGATAGTTCAGTGCCTTTTTCTGTTTTCTCAAATGTATATGTCTCTGTTATCGGAAAGTTGCCCTCCATTTTCATACCAAATCTCTTGTTTTTTACATATTCTGTAATATATCCCTTTCCATGAAAGTTTACCCCGAGCATTCTATAAGTCCATCTAAATGTTGCCCCTTTTTGGACATTCTCCGGAGAAATGTCTTTGACATCAATGAGGCTCGTAACATATTTTGTCCAGTTTGTAGGGTTTGTGACAAAGCTGAATACATTTGAAACAGGTGAATTGATGTTTATCTTTTTTGTCAATATAGGCATAAGAGTCCTCCTTTGATAATTATTTGTTTAAATTATACACCATTTTTGATCTGAATATTAATCTTAAAGCACTCAAGGGTAATCCTATTAAAATGATCGCTAATGAAGACACGATAATCAATATCCCTTTGTCTGTGACAACCGAAAGCTGAACCCAATATGTATGGTCAGTAAAATATAGGGTGAGGTTATCAAAATTTATTCCTTTGTATGGATCGCCTTCTGCTATGACCTTTTCCCCTTTAAATATCCTCGCCTTAAATGGGTATTCATTTTTATTTTTCGGTGCGAGCATGGTTACCCCAACCCTGTATTGATAAGATGGTATATCAAAAAAATCTGTGCTCCCTGCTGTTCTTATAGATAATGCCATGTACCCCTCAACCTTTTTTTCGCCTGATTCGTTAACCAGTATGCCAGGCGCTATCCCGAAATTTAGTATATGAAAATAAGTGCCCTTAATCCTCGAAGGAGGAAAGGCACCAATTTCGAATGAATTAGAAGATTCATCAGAAATTATGACCTTTGGCTCATAGGCAAATATCCCTTTTTCTGTATCTTGAGCGGTCAATCCTTCTTGTATGCCAGTTTTTAAAGATGTGACCCTATAACTTTCATTTAGCCATGCAGGTCTAATTACATCGCCTTTCATTAACAATATATACTCCATCTGTCTTGTTATGCTGCTTATAAAAAATCCAGTAAAAAACAACATAACTCCCAGAGGCAGAAATATCCACATCAGGATTTGTTTCTTTTTTCCATCTTTTATAAATTTTATTGACTTTCTGACGATGTTCAGATAACCTGTGATGATAAATAGTATGTATGGAATCTGGATCAACAGGTTGTTTTCGAGTCCGGTCGCAAAGCTTGAAAATGCCTCTTCTGTCCAGATGGCTACGAATACATAAAAAATAATCCAGCCTCCCTATCATCCATAAGAGAAACGCCTTTGAAGACAGCAGATTATATATTATCCTGAGGAGATTCATGGTTATTAACGCACTGCCTCCTTACTCTGACCGCTCTTTACATATTCCCATTTCTTTAATATTTCATCAAGACTGATTCTGATAAAATCTTCATCAATACTGAATGACAGAGGAATGGGGTTGCAGCCTCCGGGCTCTCCGAGTGTTTCTAATGGGATCGGGGTGTTGCAATATATACAGACAACATGTCCTTCTGTCTGTCCATAACCCTCTGGTGGACATATCTCGCATGCATCAAGGCATACGCTTATTTCTTCTTTTGATTTTTTGATAGCAATGATGGTTATCCTTTCATTTTTGTGAGTCAGAGAGAATTTATGAAGGCGGCCATCCATAAGGTTCATGGTTGGGTCTTTGATGGGGATATTAATCATACCCTTGTCTTCCACAACAGGCGCTGGTTTTGGGTTATAGAGTCGGGAGACAGTTTCGCCTCTTTCTTGAAACCATAAAATTGAGATGATTATTATAAAGGCAATAACTGGTATCGCCTTTTTCCTTCTATTGGAAAGTATCATAGATTTTATCTTTCTCTTCTCTGCCCGGGTCTTGACATCAGGTTCTAAAACTGGAGATACAAAGCTGTAATATATGAAGATCACAGGAAATAAAAGCAAGATACACAGGGATAGTATGGAGGCAAAGGTCGAACCAAAAAATATCGCTATAAAATTCCACGCTGTTGTCCTGAGCAGGGGATGGTCTGGAACCATCAGTATAACAAATATATGATGAATTAAATCGTGTGAAAACTTCATAAATCCGCTTTGCAGAGAGGGTATAAGTGATAATTCTGCTACGCCTTTTATGCCACCACCAAACAGCTTTACTATAGCAAGGAAAAGGAGAAACTGCGGAGGATCAAAAAAGACCGATATTTTTGCAGGGCTTATATATCTTGCAGCCAGTATGAAAAATATTAAACAAGAAATGAGACCCAGTACAGAAGTAAGATATGTCATTACACCGGCCTCTTTTAAAAAGGCGACCTCTTTTAAAAGTATGGCTGAGCCAATAAGGTCAGGGCAAAAGTAGATAAATGTAAGAGAGAATACCATGAGGCTTTTAAATCCCCGTGATGTTAAAAGAGGTGGTAATTTCCTTATAGGTATTAGATTAGTCCCTGCTGCATGAAATAAGGAGGCGGCGCTGAAGATAAACATTATTGCAAAGGTCATATTAATAATATGAGATAGATATTCTCTGTACTCAGGTTGTATCATGATAGAGGCAGAAATAGTTGATACCAGTAATGCAGTTAAAATGCTTGAATAAAATGGCCTCAAAAGGAAGGTTTTATTGTTTGTTTTTAAAATAGAGTAAAAAACAAGTCCTATAATCCCTGTCTTAAGTCCTTCTTTAATGCCGATTATAAAGGCTTCAAAAATCATGATATTTTAATAATAGCATTGTAGGGGTTGAGTGCTGTTGAATCTTTATCAACTTTTTAAGGGATTTCATTTTCTGAAACGGATATAGTTTCATCCCTTATAATCCTTCCGTCTTCCATTGACAGTATCCTCTGTCCCCATCTCGAGACATAAGGGTCATGTGTAACGAGTATAATGGTGAACTGGTCCTCAGAGTGCAGCCTCTTTAGTAATTCCAGTATCATTCTTGTATTCTCCCTGTCGAGGTTTCCTGTTGGTTCATCTGCAAGAAGTATTTCCGGATTGTTTATTAATGCCCTTGCAATACATACCCTCTGCTGTTCCCCACCTGATAGCTGAGATGGTTTGTGATTGAGCCTGTGAGCAAGTCCCACCCTGGTTAATGCCTCTGCTGCCTCCTTTTCATCAGCCATGCTGTGGAAATACTGAGCAAGCATGACATTCTCTATCGCACTCAAAAAGGGTATCAGGTGAGATTGCTGAAAGACAAAACCGATCTTCTCTCTCCTGAATCTTGATGCCTCATCTTCGCTTAATTTTGTCAGGTTCACAGAATCAATAATTATCTCACCGCTCGTAGGGGTATCTAAACCACCCATTATATTCAGGAGTGTGCTTTTGCCAGAGCCAGATGGTCCAACTATACTTACCCACTCTCCCCTCTCTATCTCCACATTTATGCCTCTGATCGCATGTGCAGTTTCATAAATCTTTTTAATGTCCTTTGCTACTATTAGCATTTCACTCTCCTCTCAGTATAAAGGCTGGATTGTATTTTATTGCATTCTTTACAGGAATATAACTCGAAACAAGGGATACAGCCAGCCCTGTAAAAACAGAGATGACGGGTATATAAAGACTTATAGAAACAAATGAATCGAAGGCACCTTTAGATATAGCCTGTGCCGCTATTATTCCAAGCACAAAGCCTGCAAGACCGCCTATTATACCTATAAGAAGGGATTCTGTAATATAAAATATTCCGATATCCCTCCTTGTTGCTCCAATGGCTTTCATTAATCCTATTTCCTGTCTCCTTTCCAGAACATTAGCACCCATGGTGCTTCCTATGCTAATTGATGCTGCAAGCACAACAACACATGTTATAAGGACCATAAGGAGTTGAATCTTAGAGAGAAGGGATTCTTCTGCAAGTGCCACCTGCCTGATCGTCTTTACCACTACATCAGGAAAGACCCTTTCTATATATTTAACTGTTTCATCAACCTTGCCGGTTCTGCCTCTTGCGAGTATAATACTAAGGAATCCTCCCCTGTCTATCAGTTCCCATGCATCTGATATAGACATTAAGATGGCATTGTCTTCAGCTCCACCCTTTTCAAAAAAACCGCTAACAATAAAATCAATCTTTTTATTTTCACTTGATAGGGTAATAGGGTCTCCGACATTCAGATTAAATGCATTTTTTAAGTTTGTCCCTGCAAGCACATACCCGTTTTTTTCAGGGATGGAGCCATAAAGCCTCCATCCACTGTCTATTATTTTTTTTAGGTCAAGCCCGATTATTTCAATCTGTCTATCCTTCATATATGCAGTGCTGATTACCTGACCCTCTGCTCCATCAATATCCTGAATTCCTTTAATTTTATCTAAAATGGCATAGTCCAGATAATCCTCTCCCCTCGGAGATATGATGATATTGGCTCCATATGCCTTGAGTTCAGAACCGAGCTTTTCTTTTATGCCAGAGGTTATGGCAGCCATTCCTGAAACTAATGATACAGCGAGCGTAGCTGATATCGAGGCTATAGCTATCCTCCCTTTTCTCTGTGAAATAGACCTTAAAAAAAAGAACAGAAACCATTTTTTCTTATCCATCATATAGTTATATGCCCCCTTTAAGTACCGAATTGGCACTTATCCTTAATGCCTTTTTTATTGGTATGACTATCCCGCCTATGGATATGATCACAGCGCTACCTATTGAAATGGGAAATAATATAGATCTTTGGACTAATTCTGCATTGAATACCTTTACCCCGATAAATTTTGCCAGAAATACAGAAAGCCCATAGCCCAGAAGACCCCCTATAATACCTATCATAATTCCCTCAAAAAAGAATATGGTTATTATCTTGATGCTGTCTGCTCCTATTGCCTTCATGAGCCCTATCTCCCTTGCCCTCCTCAAGAGGCTCATTATCATAGTTGTTGTAACACATATCGCTGATGCTATGATGATCGAGAAACACAATAGATATATAAGAAGCCTTAATTTTTTTAATACATTGCCCTCTGTGTCAGCTACCTGCCAGACAGGCTTTGCCCTTGAGCCTTCAAAGACCTCTTCAACCTGTTTTGCTATAGAAGTGACATATCCTGTGCAATACCATTTTTCGTACTCTGCCTTTGTCATTGTATCAGGGTCTCTATATGCGAACTCATCCATTGGGGTTGTTAGGGCGCTTATAAAGACCCTTGAGACCTTCCCTGTTTTGTTTTTTAATTCCTGAAGTGATTCGAGTTCCATAAATATCTGATTTTCCTCTGGACCCCCTGTCTGGATAGTGCCAGAAACAATAAAGACACTTCCATCTATCTCTAAGTGGTCTCCGATGGAGATTTTCATCTCATCAGCTAATTGTGAACCAACTACTATATTGTTTTTATCTTGAGGCCATTGCCCTGTAATATTCCACCATGGAAAGACTGTCTTTATGCCAGCATTGAATGATTTAGACTCACCGGGCAGAGGGATTTCTCTTTCGTACCAAGCCCCTGTTATTTTTACCTGACGGGTATTGCCATTTCGGATAATTATTGCTTCTGATTCAAGAAAGGGAGATACCCCAAGGATATTATGTCTCCAGAAGATCGCCTTGGTCTTTATGATGTCCTGCTGTCTGAGATATCTTTTCTGTCCTGATATGTCAGCAATGCCCTCTGTCTTTGGCTCAACAATAATGTTTGCCCCAAATGACCTTAATTCCTTGGATACCTTTCCTGTTATATCCAGTGTAATAGTAATTAGTGATGCAGCCATGGCGGTGCCAACAGCGATCGAAACAACCATAAGGGCTATTGCCTTTTTCTGGTTGGCAAATGATTTTTTTATTAGCTTTAAAAGCATTTTTATATTATAATATAATTTTATTAAAAGAATTAGCGATTCAATGCTGAACCTAATAACTCGTCTTACAAGAATAGGACTCAGTTGAGCTGTTGAACAGAGAATAGTATGTGTAAATTTTGATTGTGTGAAAATACACAGTTTGTGTATAATTACCCTAAGTTATCTGGTGATATTTTAGGTGTTATTGCTTATTTTTCAATTATTTATGTCTTTAGTGGGTAGTAGGTATGATAATTGCTAAAAATTGTGTAGGCTTCAGGTCTATCTATTTTGGAGGTTAAGAAATGATAAATGGCAGGCCAGACATATTTAATCATCTCAGGGATAGAGGTGTAAAGGCATTTATTTTATTGCTTGCCTTCTTTTTAGTATCTTTGTTTTATGGGGAGGCATCTTCACAAATAGTCACGAGTTTTGATTCCAGAATCGATATTGGCGGCACGCCAGTAAAGATGAATATAGATAAGACAGGCTTGCTTTATGTGGTTGTCAAGACCGGAAGTACTGGTCCTGGGTATCTGGTTGTTTACAATACTAATAACGGGAGTATAGAGAAAAAGATAAATGTCTCGAAATATCTCATTTCTATAGCATTTGATGAAAACGGCAAGATATATGCTGGAGAGCACTTCAAAAACGGAACTGGAAGCGTAAGTGTTTATGCACCGGATGGTCAATATCTTTACAGTCTCGGGATAGGTGTCGGAGAGTTTGGCTCGCCCCAGAGTATGGTTGTTGCCAACGGTCTTTTATATGTAGTTGATAGTATTAATAATGTGGTGAAGGTTTATGGAACTGATAATGGCTCTTTTAGATTTTCTTTTGGAGGATATGGAGTTGGCAATGGTCAATTTGTTTTTCCTTCAGGCATAGCCTATGATAGCGTAAATGGTGAGATATATGTATCTAACTATACTACTGACCATGCAAGGGTACAGGTTTTTACTCCTGATGGTGTTTATAAAAGGACAATCGGCGTATTCGGGGGTTATGGACCCGGAAACCTCACCAAACCCCATGGGGTTTATGTATATGAAAACAGGGTTTATATTGCTGACATATATCAGAACCATATAGCGGTCTTTGACAGGCTCGGCAATTTTATTGATTTTATAGGTACATTTGGCTGGGAAGACGGGGAAATTGGCAACCCAACAGATGTTGTAATGAGTGGAACGAGGCTATTCGTAGCCAACTATTTTAACTCAAGGATAGAGGCATTTAATGTCCTTGACCCAAATGGCCTGATTTTAAATCCATCTTCTTTAAGCTTTACTGCATTTGCTAACAGCAATCCACCTGTTCAGTCGGTTATCGTTGATTCTCAGGTATCAGGGAATCAGGTGAATTGGACAGCATCTACATCTTCATCCTTTATTACCCTTAGTCAAACATCTGGGACTACACCTTCGACAGTTGATATAGGTATAAACCCTGCTGGTCTTTCAGGAGGCACATATACTGGTGAGGTGCTCTTTACTTCAGGGGCTAACGGATTCAGCTATCCTGTTAAGGTAAACCTCACTGTCATAGAGGCACGTCTTATTGTCTCACCATCAGTTTTATATTTACACCATCAGAGGAATGGAGAGCCACCCTCAGGTATTATTTCGATAACAGGCGATGGGGGTAGTTTAGAGTGGTCAGCATCAACAAATGTACCGTGGCTCAGTCTGTCATCTTTGTCAGGAACGACCCCTGCAAATTTGGTTGTTTCGGTTAATAGCAATGCAGAATCCCTTGATGATGGTATTTATGCAGGTGTGGTCACTATAAACTCACCAAATGCATTGGATAGCCCTGCTGTTATAGCTGTTACATTAAATATAGTTTCTGAAGGAACCATAGTGGTCAGGACAAATCTGAATGAGGCATCCTTTGTAATAAAGGGACCCGAAAACTATTCAGGTTCAGGGCTTGAATGGAAAAAAGAAGGAGCCAAGGCGGGTGAATATAATATTGAATTCGGGTTTGTTATGGGTTATAGAAAACCGGTTAGTAGGACATTCCAGTTAGATTCTGCAAGAACGGTTGTTGTTAGTGTTGAATACAAGAAGATGCCTGTTGCCAATGTTATAGTGGCAGCTAAGGGCGCATATAGGTATAATGATGCAACTATCAGGGTTTTTGACCTTAATGGTGGCTTAATAAATGAATTTAAGGCATTCACAAATATGTTTGGTGCAAGGGTCGCTACTGGTGATGTTGATGGAGACGGAAGCTACGAAATAATTGCCACAACAGGTCATTCCTCTAAGAATTCAGCATTTATGAGGATATTTAGACATAATGGTACACTCCTTTCATCAGTTGGTCCTTTTACCAATACAGCCTTTGGTGCAGTTTCAGCCTCTGGGGATATTGATGGAGATGGAAGGTATGAGGTAGCAATGAGTATTCTGAGTAAGGACGGTCTTTTGCAGACAATTGTTCTTTATTCATTTGATGGTCTGTATAGGACTGTAGAGATTGGCAGGATAGCTCTTCCAAGTAGTATAAAGCTCGGCTCCCCTGCAAATGTTTCGTTTGGAGATGTAAATGGAGACGGTAGGCTCGAGCTGATTGTATCTCGGCAGTCAGATGTTAGTATATACTCATTTGATGATAATATGACTCCGAGCCTTCAGATAAATAGTCCGACCTCATCAATTATGACCGTTTCATCTGGCGATATTAATGCAGATGGCAGTGATGAGATACTGCTTGGATATGCTGATGAGAATGCTAACTCAATTATTAAGGCATTAAGCAGTGATATGACAGATAATGGCTTTTATATTAATGCATTCGCAAATGGAATGACATCTCCAAATCTGTCTTCTATGGATTCTAATGGAGATGGTATAATAGAAATCCTTGCAGGAAAGGGGTCGCACATCCTTAATAATGCTGTTTTAAGGATATTCAGTATAGACGGCTCTCTTTTAAAAGAGTTCGATGCATTCAGGGGCTTCAGGTTCGGGGTCAACGCTGCCTTTGGCTTTATTGGAAATTAGGAGGGCGTTATGAGAAGGAGACATTTTCATATTATAATAAGCTTAGCAGGAGTAGTAATACTTTTATTAATAGGCTCTGTTTTGGCTGTTGACAAACAGCATGGAATACCTGCTAATGGGAAGTGTAATGACTGCCACTCATCAGCATCAGCCAATCCGAGCAAGCTAAAATTATCAGACTCAAACCTCTGTCTTTTCTGCCATGTTACTGGCGGTGGAGGGGGTATCGATCCTGGTAGGGTTGGTGATAATAAGCCTTTTAGTGAGGGCGATCAGGCAGTGGTCGGGACATCTGGTAATTCACATGGCTGGAGCACATTCTTACCAATAGCTAATAATGCTGATAACCCTTATGGTTTAAGGTTTATTTATAGATGTAGTACAGGAGATCCTGCTCATAATACCCAAACTGCCTGCACAAGTGCAGGAGGCACGTGGATGCCATTAAATGTGCTTATCGAGAGGTCATTACAGAAATTCGGAGAGTGCAGGAAGAGTGAAGGAACCGGAGAAATTCTTTATTGTAGCACAGGCAATCCTGCTCATAACACAAAGGACCTCTGTACCGCCGCAGGTGGAACATGGGTTTATAATCAGACAACGTGTGAATCAGCCTCAAACAGGACTAATTTCGGTGCAAGATGGAAGTCATTGGCAACATGCTCTGCATGCCATATGGCGCATGTCCATACGAGGAATCCATGGGATCCATCAGCACCTACAACATATACCACAGGTGGAGAGGGAAGAAAGTTTTTGAGAATGGATAATAATCTTAATCAGTTGTGTGAGGAGTGCCACTACTGGATGAAACCTACAACAACATATAATGGGGTTAGCAGGACAAACGTAAGGGTATATGATGGGATGCCGAAGAGCCATCCGATTGGTATGACACTTCCGAGTAATGATGCATCATACTTTTCTACTCCGGTAGAGCCCGAAACAGCAAATTGGGCTTCTCAGCTTGGAGGGACAAGGGCTCATTTAAATAATGGCGGAGATACTAACCTCACAAACAATCTTGTCCTGGATTCAACAGGCAATATAAGATGTATGACTTGTCATGGTGTACATTATACTGATTCAGATACATCAACAACAGATGGTCCTTAGGAGGGATTTATGCGATATAAAAATTTAATATCCTTATTGATTATAGGCATTTTAATTGCATTCGTATCCAGCGCCCTTGCAACAGGGGATGGTAGGCTCCTCAGGCGCTCTCTTGAAGATACATGTCACGGTTGCCATAAAACTGACAAGAATGCAAGGTTTCTGCAGGATGGAAGCGTAAATCCCGATTCGATAAAGACGCATAATTCTGATTGGGCAGGAAAATGTTCCAATACTTCATTTTTAAACAGGTTTGATTGTGAGGCTAACAGCGAGACATGGACACCACAATGGTCTGCTCAGGGTGGATGGGGTAAGGAAGGTACTAAATATGGAGCTATTGTATGTACAACATGCCATACAACCCATAGCACAAGGAATATATATCTGATAAGGGAGATTATCAGGACACCCGACAACTCAAACTGGGCATCGAGCGGTTCTCCCACCGTAAATGTTGACTTCAGGTACTTTTCTGGAAGCGCTGGAGTCACACCCGGTCTGATGGGTGATGACACAGGTGGTCATGCAACATCAACAAGGATTTGCGAGGTATGTCACAGCCAGACAAAATATCACAGATACAATACAGCAGGACAGGATGGATTGGACCACCAGAATGCAAATGACTGCACCGTATGTCACAAGCATAAAAAGGGATTTAATCCTGACTTTGCAGCGAGTTGCGGTGACTGCCATGGTTATCCGCCTTCTAACAATGAGGTAACAAAGGGTTCTGGCGGTCTTGTTGTTAACGATACACAGTATGTAGCAGAGGGAGAGACAGGAAGAAGGGTTCAATTTGGCAGTACTGCTCAGGGAGCCCATACAAGGCATAATAGCAACAATGTGGGCTGTAGCTCATGCCATTACGAGGGAAAGGCAGGCGCCCCGCCTGATCCAAAGCGTAATACAAAGATAGAGATAGGATTTTATCTATCAGGCACGACACTCGGCGGCACATATAAGGCTCCTGCATTTACTTATAATACACTTTATTCAATCCAGCCAACAGGTACCACCACATATCAGGCTGACCCTGCAAGGACATGCTCTAATTTATACTGCCATAGTGATGGTGGAAACTATGCAGGCACGATAACCTACAGGACAGTGACATGGGATTCAACCCTTTCAGCACCTACATGCGACAAATGCCATGGTAATCAGGCAGGTGTTTATGTTACTACAGATAAGCATCCCCAGCATATAAATACTTCAACATATGATTATAAATGCTATGAGTGTCATGCAAATACCACAGATGCGAACAACAATATTTCTGGCTCAGGGCATGTAAACAGGACAAAGGATGTTGTGTGGAGAACAAACTCAGGCGCTATGAACCCAGATGCATCCGCATATTCAAGGCCTAATTGCTCAAATACCTATTGCCACAGCTTGGGTGACAGGGGTAGTTCTCCTTATAATGCACCTAACACAACCGCAGCATGGAACGGAAGCTCGCTCGACTGCTCGGGGTGTCATGGAGGGGATGCATCAAAGGCAAACAAGGTGAATACAAGGGCACACCTTGCGCACATAAATGATACATCCAATCAGGTTGGTTGGAATATAGGCTGTGCAGAGTGTCATTCTGCAACGGTTAGCAATAATACAACCATAGCAAGCTATACGAGGCATGTTGACAAAAAGCTACAGGTGAAATTCGACAATTCTCTAAACCGTAATACTGACAATCCTACTTATAACGGCACATCAACAACAGGGTCAGGCGGTGCAGAAAAGAATGCTGGCGCAGCTGGATTTACATGCTCAAATGTTTACTGCCATAGCATAGGTAATTTGGATAGTTCAGGCAATGTAATAGCAGCAGGAGGTGTTTCATTCAGAAGCATTGCTTGGGATGGCTCACCTATTAGCTGCACAGGGTGTCATGGTGACAGCGGTTCAAATAAGGCTCATCCTATATATACGAGTGGTGCTGCAGGTAGTACAACAGCAAATAGCCATGTAAAGCATGTTGATGACAATCAATATGCCTGTGACTACTGCCACCTCACAACGACTACGAGCACTGCATTGCCACCCACATCAGTTATACAGGCTGGGGCTCATCTAAATAGGGTAGAAAATGTCTCCTTTAAGACAGTCAGCGGACAGACAGGCTCATACAATAGCTCTACCAAGACATGCTCATCAACTTATTGCCATGGTGGGTCAAATATGGTGTGGGGTGATGCTGGGGCAACAAACTGCGCTACATGTCATGATAGTCAGGGTGCAGGAGGCACAGCCATTTACTCACCGAAACATACAACCCATGTAGATACAGCAGGCTATGACTATTCCTGTGAGATGTGCCATGCAGTGGCTGGAACCAACCATGCAACTGGTCCGGCATCAGGAACAAATCCAGGTGGCGACCCAGTTGGTGCTAACCAGACAACAGAGATAAGCTTTACAAGCCTGAGCGATACAGGATGGACTAACGGAAGTTACAGGGGGTCTGCATCTACTTATAAATACAGAAGCCTGACAAAAGACCCATATACAAACAACAACATTTCACCCACTTATGCTGACGGCGGTAGTTTTAGTACAGACTCAACAAATCCAGGGATAAAATATACCACTAATGGAACATGCAATAATATTTGGTGCCATAGCACAGCTGTTTCAACAGGAAATACATATAAGTCAGTTCAATGGAATGCAACACTGAATTGCGGCTCATGCCATAATCAGGCTGGAGATGCCTCTCCAAACTGGACATCACCACATACAAAGCATGTTAATACATATACACAATATACTTGTAATAACTGCCATGCAGCTGTTGCATCAAACAACACAACCATCACCTCGAGGACACTGCATGTTGATGCAACAAAGAATGTTGCATTCAACACATGGACAGGTGGCACATGGTCGGGCACGCAATGCTCAAACACATACTGCCACAGTAAGGGAACCTCTCTAACCTCGCCATTCAGTCATTCAGCGATATCATGGTCGGGCACAGTTGGATGCGGTAGCTGCCACGGAGAGGGAAGCGCCAATGGAAGCCCTTCATACACAAATGGCTCACCAAAGGAAAACAGCCATGTGAAGCATGTATCAGGCAGCGGTCAAACATGCGACTACTGCCATGTTAATGTAGTAAATTCATCTAATGTAATAACAAATACATCACTTCATGTCAACCAGGCATATAATGTTGATTTTCTTTCAATAGGAGGCAAGACAGGTACATATGACTCTGGTACAAAGACATGCTCAAGCACATACTGTCATGGCACAGGACCATCAGTGGCATGGGGAGGCACAACTAACTGTGCATCATGTCATGGGGCGAACAACAATGGGGACCTTTCAGTAAGCACAACAGCCGGGCATGCATTGCATTACAATATAACAGCGATACCATCAACAATGACAGACACTGATGCACACACATCATCTGCATATGCATATGCATGTCAGAACTGCCATCCAACAGCAAGCCACTCAACAGGTCCTGTATCAGCCGATCAGGATGCGCAGATAAGCACAGGGGCAGTTCCTACAAAGATACAGACATACACAGCAGGTGGAACAGGATACACAGATGCAAAGGGCTTTAGATACACATATGGCACATGCTCTACAGTATGCCATACGAGGGATGGTGCAAGTGGTTCACCGATAGTGACAGCAGTATGGAATGGTGCAAGGACGACACCGAACTGTGGGGTATGCCACAACAAGGCAGGGGATGCATCACCTGTATGGTCATCACCTCATACCAAGCATATAAACACATACACTCAGTACACATGCAACAACTGCCATGACACAGTAGCGGCAAACAATACAACGCTTCAGTCAACGACAACAGCAAGGCAGTTACACCCGAACGCATCAAAGAATGTTGCATTCAACACATGGACAGGTGGCACATGGTCAGGCACACAATGCTCAAACACATACTGCCACAGCAATGGAACTACTGTAGCTACAGGCAGTAGCCCAACACATGGGGCTATTTCATGGTCAGGCACAACAACATGCAGTAGCTGTCATACAGGACCAACTACAGGTCCAAATTACACAAATGGCTCACCAAAGGCAAACAGCCATGCAAAACATACTGGTTCGCCATGGAACTATATCTGCAGTGAGTGCCATTCATCGGTGGTGAACTCATCGAATCAGATTATTTCTAATACGCTGCATGTAAATAAGGCTTATAATGTGAACAGCTCAAAGATAGGCTCATACACATTCCAGACCACTGGAGGCACATGTAGCAATATAACATGTCATGGAAGCAATACAGCTCAGTGGGGAACGACCCTTAAATGCTCAGACTGCCATTTAGGGACCTCTGATGTTGACAACTGGTCTAATGACGGAACTCTCGCTATAGTAAGCTCAACTCAGTGGTCATACTCTGGGCATGGAAAGACATCAGGGACGTATGATGCAACTGGAAACCCTGCAGCCAACTTCCCTGGTGCTGCTGGCACAGGAGACCCATGTCTTTACTGCCATGACAGCTCTGCTGAGCATAATATAACCGGAACAACTAATCCGATAAGGCTTTCAAATCTCAACTGGAATGGAAGAGGGCTGAATGGTAACTGCCTTATATGCCATGCAACTGGCTCTCCAGGATATGACCCAGATGGAGCAGGTACAGTATACTCTTCAAAGAATGCGACAAAGAAGATAGACAAATACCATTATGGAACTGATCACTCGACAACTTACTCAGGCGGTCAGTGGTGCTGGGACTGCCACGACCCTCATGGAGATTCCTCATCCACATCTGGACCTATAGTTATGGTTCACCTGAGGCCTGCTTCAAAGTCTGACACATATGGAAGACCTACAGAGACCTCATCTGTTGATGTGGTGTTTAATGCTCGTACGAGCGGTGCAGATTATGGTGCAACAACATCTCCATATAACAAGATATGTAATGTCTGCCATACCCAGACAACTTACTATAGGAACAATCTTGGCAATAATGGTCACTATACTGATACATGCACAGGATGCCATAGCCACAGCTCCAACACAACATATGACGGAAACGCATTCAGCGGCGCTGGAGGAGAGTCATCGGGTGGCTCAGCTTGTAATACATGCCATAGTGCTATATACAATAGGATGAATGATACTACAGCAAATGTGGTTTATAAACACTATATGAATAATGCGAGCGCTACAAATACAGTGATTGCACAGCCTGCAACCTTAGGCTCAACATCTGATACAAACAGGAGATGCCTCACATGCCATGTTGACCACAACATATTCAGGCCTGATATTAATGTAAATGGCGCAAGGGCAAAGAACCTGAGGCTCGATATCTCCATGACACCGACTACAACCACTGGCTTTACAGACACAGACTATGATTCGACTGCAGCAAACGGTGGTATATGCCTGAGCTGCCACTATACACAGCAGTCAAAGGCTATCTCAACACCTAATGGTGCCACAATTGTACCTCCGATACCTTATCCTAATGCAGGCACCATTGCACAGGCGAGGGACCTTATAAGAAACTCCACGCATAACTATGCAGTTGTTAGCGGCACATTTAAAGACGGGACATCATTCAAGGCTGTATGCTTGAAGTGCCATGACGACACATTGACAAAGCAGTACCAGAGTAGTGATCCAAAATTCGGGCTCCACCAGTCTGGAAGGAATACCTTATCTGCTGTAATGGGCTCAGCAACTTTCAAGGATTTTGTGCAGGGCAGGGTTACATCAGCGACATCAACATCAATAACAACAGACCAGAGCCTGACAAAGGATTATACAGGCTACCATGTCGTTGTGACAAAGTCCGATGGTACACTCTCTCAGAGGCAGACCATTACATCAAACACAACAGGTGCAAATTCGATAGTATATGTCTCATCATGGGCATGGACACCTTCTGCGAATGACTTCTTTGAGATCGTTGCGAAGATAGTTCCTGTAGAAGATATGTGCTTTAGCTGTCATAGCCAGGGTAGTAATTCTACCGGCAGCGGACTTGACAAGGCAAATAACTATAAGCCAAGCGATGGAAAAGACTTTTACAACACAGCAACCATGAATAACAAGATAGAGCAGATGTTCAATCTATTTAATGCCGACTCAGGAAGGCTTAGTGCTGGAGGGACTAACCAGACATCAGCGAGCGTATGCACAAACTCGACGGTAACTGCTAATGAATTTGTAGGCTACCTCTTCAGGACAGGCTCTGTAGTAAAGAGCATAACTTCTAATACAGCAACTACAGCAAGCTCAACGTGCCAGACAAACTATGGGCTTGCAAATAGCATGACATATTCATGGTCTGGAGGTGTAACTCTTACTGCCGGCGCAGCATACAAGGTTGGAAAGGCATCAATGCATCCACTCGATACACTCGGCAGACATACACCTGATGAGAGCCTGAATGCACCTTCAACAAGACCTACAGGTATATCTCAGGCATGGAATGTGGGAGATACAGGTGGCTCTGCTGCCACTGCAGCTGCTACATATATTACTGATACTGCAAAGAGGTGGAATACAAATTCATTCACGAATCTTAAGATATACTTTGCATCAGGAACATGCTCAGGGCAATCATCAACTATTACATCAAATGGATGGTCACAGATTAACTTCAGCAGTTTTGGCTGTACACCTGCTGCAGGAGATACCTATTACATTGGAAAGAGGCATGTTTCCTGCACAGACTGCCACAATACACACTCTGCACAGCCAAATCCTGCAGGTACTGTTAGCAGTGCAACAAATACTGCACCTAATAATATAACTATTACCGACAGTACAAAGACTACCGAAAAGACAGGCTGGGCAGCAGACAAATGGAAGGGCTATCTTGTGATGGTCACAAAGGCTAATGGATTCAGGCAGATAAGGCAGATTGTCCAATCCACAACTACATCTACTGGTACTACATATAGAGTAGGTCTTGCATGGAATACATCGCAGGTGCCTGCTGCTGGAGATACCTATCAGGTGTTTAAGCTCGATGGTACAACACCACCTTCTGGAAAGGGCGTGTGGGGTGTACAGATAACATTCACGGCACCTACTACAAAGAATACTGGAGAAAACTTTGCCCCTTCATCAACTTACACATACACAAAGGTATATGACTCTCCATACCAGAGAGACCTCTGCATGAAGTGCCACTCTTACTATGGATTCTTGAATGCCCCACCGAGCAGTGTATCTGGAATCGGGACTATAAATACCATGAGGCCTGCTACTGACATTGCTGAAGAGGCAAATCCATTTAACCTTGGTCATCATGCTATATATGACAGGGGTAAAAACCAGCCACTCTGGGCATCAGGCTCTACTGCTATTACAACAGGCACATATGCAAAATATGGGTTCAACCCTAACTGGCCAAGATATACAATAGGCACTGTGAGCATTGCGACAAATGGAATTGGTACATTATACGGAACAGGACAGCTTCCCCGGAACATACTGCCGGGCTGGATGTTGTATCTCGGAAGCTCGAATGTTTCTACTCGATACAGTTCTACCATGATGCCAGCAGGCTGGTATGAGATAGTAGAGATTTATGGCTCAAATAGCTTTAAGGTATCACCTGGTCCATCATCTAACCAGACAAACCAGACATATTTCATTACTGCTGGATTAGGAAACACATTCATTCCTCCATTTGGTCCATGGGCCATACTGAAGTGCACTGAGTGCCATGGCTCAAAGCTTTCGGATCCAGCAGGTCCTCATGCCTCAACAAACCAGTTCTTATTGAAAGACATGGAAAGGACCATAGGATATGAGTTCTTTACAGGTACAACTGTTGTGGTGACAACTGCATACAACTCATCAGGTGCAAACACCAAGCACTTCTGCTACAACTGCCATTCGAGGAATGTTTATGGAGGTACTAATTTGATTTCTCCACCAAGTGGTTTGTATTCGAGGGTAAGTCATACAAAGATATATTCGGGCGATTCGCGTACAGCTACTGCTACATTTACCACAACAGAGATAACATGCCATCAGTGCCATGCCGTATATACGAGAGGCACAGGCGGTGCAGACGGTTCAGATAGGGTTGGTGGAATACACGGTTCTAACTATTACAATAAAGGCACTGGTAATTCAACTGGTGGTAACTTTACATCTGCTCAGGGTAAGAGGCTACTTAATGGTGCAACATGGCTAAATGGTATTACCGGCGATGGTGCACAGGGTGTAAGGAGGCCATCAACAGTGTCAACTGGCGGATGTTATACAAGAACTACCATTACAGATGCCTTAAACAGGTGCAATACAGGTCATGACAATAGAGGCAGTATTGGTACTGCTGAGTATGACTACGATAATCCTTAAAAGATAGGATATTCGTAAAAATCAAAGAGGCAGGCAAAACCTGCCTCTTTTTTATTTTATAATAGTGTATGAATCCTAAGATTAATAACCTGATTAAGAGGGCTCTGCTTGTATTGGCTGGGTGCCTTTCAGGACTTATCATCTCAGAGCTAATCCTCACTATATCTTATCCCCAAAAGCCCCTTAATATAGTTGCAGAGAATATTTTTTTTGTAGAGCATGATAGTGAGTTAGGATGGGTTAACAAAAAATACTCTCAGGGGACATATAAGCCAAACCCTGATGAAAGGACAGTTTTTGTTAGGATAAACAGTGAAGGGATGAGGGGTGGTGAGAGGGTCAATAGAGATAGGGAGTCAAGGGTTAAGAAAAGGGTCTTATTTCTCGGAGATTCTGTAACCTTCGGGCATGGAATAGATGAGAATGAATCCTATCCAGAGGTATTTAAAAAACTTTTAAAAGATGGTTATGATGTCTTTAATCTCGGTGTTATAGGATATGGAACAGATCAGGAATACCTGCTTTTAAAAAGGGAATTTGATAGATATAAACCCGACATGGTTGTTGCTGGCTTTACGCCTGGTGATGTAAGGGACAATATGTGCTCTCTGATGAATAATTATTATAAGCCATTTTTCAGGCTTGAAGATGGAGGCATAAGGCTTCACGGGGTGCCTGTGCCAGAGGCAGTTTATATAAATAAGGTATATTTTAAGGATAGTAAGATTAAGGGGTTTTTCTATAACAACTCAAATCTCTACAGACTGATTTTTAACAGGCTTATAGGTTATAAAGTGAGGATAGAAATGGTAGAGGAGATGTCGAGGCAGGATGGGCTTGAGCTGACATTAAGGCTTCTCAAAGAAATGGATTTATTCTGTATTAAAAATGGTTGCAGGTTTATGGTCCTGCTACTTCCAAACAGGATATGGATGGAAGAGGAGTTAAAAACAGGAAAGAGGGAGGGATTTTATGAATTCTTTATATCAATGCTCCAGCAAAGAGGTTTGGCATATGTGGACACACATGGTGTCCTTATGGATAGAATTAAAAATGGTGAGGAGATTTTTTTAAAGGGTGACCCTGTTCATCTAAATGCATCAGGAAGCAGGATAGTTGCAGAACTCCTTTACAGTGAGCTTCAAAAGAGGGGTTTATTGTGACCATTAAAATGATAAACATTATTGAAGACACCATAGCAGCAATAGCCACTCCAGCTGGTGAGGGTGCCATAGGCATTGTAAGGCTTAGTGGCAGGGAGGCTATCTCTGTCTGTGACAGGGTATTCATTTCTCCAAGGGGTAAGAGGCTAAAAGATGCAAAGTCCCATACACTTATTTACGGATTTATAGTTGATCCAGAAAAGGGTGAAAAGATTGACGAGGTGCTTGTTAGTGTTATGAGGGCTCCCCATACATACACTAAGGAGGATGTGGTCGAGATAAATTGCCACGGAGGCATGATACCATTAAGAAAGACCCTTGAGCTTATTCTCAGAAATGGTGCAAGGCTTGCAAATCCTGGCGAGTTCACACAGAGGGCATTTCTGAATGGAAGGCTCGACCTCTCACAGGCAGAGGCTGTGCTCGACATTATAAGGGCAAAGACAGAAAAGGCAGAAAGGCTTGCATTAAGCCAGCTTGAGGGAAGGCTTTCCAAAAAGATAAGGGAAATAATGGATAGGATTACAGACATCTGCGCCTATGTAGAGGCATGCATTGATTTCCCTGAAGAAGAGATAGATTCCATGACTAAGGATGAGATGGTGAGTTCAATAGGGTGGATAAGGGACAAGTTATTAAGTATTTCAAATAGTTACGAGCATGGAAGGTTATTCAGGGAAGGGGCTTCAGCAGCGATTGTGGGTAAACCGAATGTCGGAAAGTCATCTCTGCTTAATGCGCTATTACAGAAAGACAGGGCAATAGTTACAGAGATTGCAGGCACTACAAGGGATGTTATAGAGGACTACCTCAACATAAACGGACTTCCTTTGAGAATAATGGATACAGCAGGAATCAGGGAGTCTCATGACCTTGCAGAAATAGAGGGCGTAAGGAGGAGCCTCAGGGCTATAGAGCAGGCAGATATAGTTTTAGCAGTGATTGATTGCAGCAAGCCTTTTGATGAGGCTGATAAAGAGGTAATCACTAAGGTAAGAGATAAAAGGACTGTATTTGTAATAAATAAATCCGACATAGAGAGTCCAACATTCAGCCTTCAGCCTCCAGCCATCAGTCTCAAGCCTGCTGTTAAAGTTTCTGCATTAAGGGGTGATGGTATAGATGAGCTCAAGGATGCTATTTATTCTGAATGCATAGGAAATGGCAGACCATCAGATCCTGAAGGTATCATTATTACAAACCTCAGACACAGGCAATCCATAGATAAGGCAATGAGTTCTATAAATGATGCAGAATCTGCATTAAAAAGGGATGAGCCACTTGAGGTTGTAGCCCTCTTTCTGAGGGAGTCCCTTGATGGTCTCGGAGAGATTATCGGTATGGTTAGCACAGAGGATATACTTAATAGGATTTTCAGTGAATTCTGTATAGGTAAATAATCTATTTTTCTGCACCCAAATTAAGGTCTATCTTTGATAGGGCATCCTTATTTATATCAATCTTATAGTCCTTTTTTATCCCTTCAATGAATGTGTCGAAGGTCTCCCTCTGTCTCTCTGCTGTAAGCCTTTGGTGTATTATGCCCTTTACCTTTTCGAATTCTACATAAGGTCCTTTTATTTCTGTAACCCTGAATATGTGTATTCCATCTTTGAGCCTTGCTGGTTCACTTATCTCTCCCTTTTTTAACCTGAATACAATAGATTCGATATCAGGAGATAATTCACCCCTTTTGAATAAGCCGATATCTCCCCCTGACCTTGAAGAAGACCTGTCAACAGATAGTGTAGCAGCAACCTTTGAGAATTCCTCTCCCTTGTTAAGCATTTCGTATGCCCTTTTTGCATCATCCTCTGTCTTTGTGACTATGTGGCTGAGCCTGACCCGCTCTGGTATTATGAAATCTTCCCTGTGTTTGTTGTAATAATCCCTTACATCCTGCTCTGTAAGCCTTACTGATGTCTTTATCTCTTTTTCTAAGAGCTGATTTATCAGGATTAGTTTTGTTGCCTCCTCTAATTTTTTCTTTACCTCTCTGTCTTTATCGAGTCCCCTCTTTTTTGCCTCAAGGTAAAGCACCTCTCTATTTATGATCTCATCAACGAGCCTTGATGCACCGTCTTTACCCTGAAATAATGCCCTTGCCATCTCCGGAAGAGAACCCATCTCTTCAAGGAGGTCTTTCTCGGTTATTTTAGTGCCATTTATCTTTAATACATATGCCCTGTTCTTTTCGCTGTCTTTTGAGCATGAGACTATTAAAAAGAGAGCCAAAAAAGCCAATAAAGATCTTTTCATTTTTTATATTCTCCATGATTTAAATTTTATCACTTTAACATATAAAAGGGACAAAAGTAAAAAGGGAAAATACCTCAAGCCTTGAAATTAGGATATAAAGCATACCCATTGTTTGAAAAACGAGACCAAAAACAGATATCCTTAAAATATGCAGAGAGTCGTTGTAGGAATGAGCGGAGGGGTTGATTCTTCAGTGACTGCATACCTCCTGAAAAACCATGGATATGAGGTTGAAGGGGTGAGTTTTATACTTTATGAAGCAAGGCTCAAAAAGACCTTTACAGGGTGTTGTTCAATAGAGGCTATAAATGATGCAAAGAGGACAGCAGAACATATTGGCATAAGACATAGTGCTCTTGATTTAAGGGATGAATTCATGGAAAGGGTGATAGAGCCTTTTGTCGAGGCCTATTCAAATGGGATTACCCCAAATCCGTGCATACTCTGTAACAGATACATAAAATTTCCTTACCTGTTGAAAGTGGCTGATGAAAAGAATGCGGACTTTATTGCTACAGGACATTACGCACAGATAGAGAGAGACAAAAATTTATTAAAAAAGGGCATTGATGCAAAAAAAGACCAGTCATATGTGCTTTATGTCTTGAGACCAGAAGAGCTGAGCAGGTTGATCTTGCCGCTCGGAAAAAAGACTAAAGAACAGGTCAGGGAGATAGCAAGGGGGCTTAATCTCCCTGCTGCAAAGAGGCCTGAAAGTCAGGAGATATGCTTTATTGAGGACAGAAACTATTTTAAGTTTCTCGAAGACCTCGTAGTACAGAAATGCGGAGATATTATTGATATGGAGACAGGTGTTGTATTGGGGAGTCATAAGGGATTGCATAACTATACAATAGGTCAGAGAAAGAGGCTCGGTATCGCAACAGGAAGGCCATTATTTGTTGTGAAGATTGATAGCAAAAAGAATGCTGTTTATGTTGGACCAAGAGAGGCGGCAATGAAAAGGGAGTTTCTGGTGAGAGATATTAATTGGCTTAAAAGGCTTAGTCAATCAACTGTTGACATTTCACAGTCATTCAGGGCTACTGTTAAAGTGCGCTCCATGATGAAGGATGAGCCTGCAACTATTTCAATTCTTGATGATAATATGGCAAAGGTTGTCTATGATGAACCCCAGTGGGCTCCTGCACCAGGGCAGAGCGCAGTCTTTTATGATGGAGATGTTGTTATAGGTGGAGGGATTATTTATTCTTGAACCTGTCTGAGTGTGTAGGTATAAGAAATGTTTAAGGTCTCATTATGAGGGTTTATCCACATTAAACAGTAGTATTGCCTTTTTTTAGGGCGAAACGAGCCATTTTCTCGAGATGTGTTGTTAGCGACAATAGGATAAGAGACCTCTGAATTATGATAATGGATATTAAAGTTTAAGACATTTGAGGATTCAAAGGAATAATAAAGAATCTTATCAGGTGTTAATTCCATGCAGTCTTCATGGATCCCGAATGGTTTTATCGTCTCTGTAACCTTTTCTGTCTGTTCATGAATCATGTGAGCTGCATGATGATGTGCCTTATGTGAGGCACATCCTGACATTGATATTATCAGAAATATAAAGGCTGATAATTTTAGTAATTTAAGCATGCTTTATCTTATCATAAAGATCTTATCATAAAGTGACTTGATGTTGCTATTTGTGTTATTTTAGAGATAAAGCAAATGAAGGGCAGGGTTGTTTCGATAAACATCAGCGAAAAAAAGGGTATAAGAAAAATGCCTGTTGAAAGCGCCATTATAGACGAAAATTCAGGCATCAAGGGAGATGCCCATGCCTCATCTGGCTGGCACAGGCAGGTGAGCCTTCTTGCGATCGAGAGCATAAAAAAGATGCAAGAAATAGGACTCGATGTAAAACCAGGAGATTTTGCAGAGAATATAACAACAGAGGGTATTGACCTCCTTTCCCTTCCTATTGGAACAAAGATGAGCATTGGCGGTGAGGTAGTTGGAGAGGTAAGCCAGATCGGAAAAGAGTGCCACTCAAGATGCGCAATATACTATCAGGCTGGGGATTGTGTTATGCCAAAGGAAGGCATTTTTATTAAGATACTGAAAGGCGGTAGTATTAAGGTCGGAGACAGTATAGAGGTTTTATGATTACTATAGCAATTCTTACATTAAGTGATAAAGGCTCAAAAGGTGAGAGAGAGGATTTAAGTGGTAAGGCAATCAAGGAGGCATTTGATGGTATAGGTGAGGTTAAATATTATGACATACTGCCTGATGAAAGGGATTTGATAAAAACAAGGCTCCTTGAATATGTCAATAAGGTTGATTTAGTACTCACCACAGGAGGCACAGGTCTTTCACCGAGGGATGTTACCCCAGAGGCTACAATGGATGTCATTGATAGAGAGGTTCCTGGTATAGCTGAAGCAATGAGAATGGAAGGTTTGAAAAAGACAAATAGGGCAATGCTTTCGAGGGCAATTGCAGGGATAAAGGGGCAGACATTGATAATAAACCTTCCCGGCAGTCCTTCTGCTGTCAGAGAAAATTTAGAGGTGATAATTGATGTAATACCTCATGCAATTGAAAAAATCAAAGGCGGTCAGGAAGAATGCGGCAGTCAATAGATAAAGGCAGAATAGAAAAAATAAGGGATGCCCTCGAAAAGGATGACAATGTAGTGTTTGCCTTATTATTTGGTTCTTATATTAGGGGCAAAAAGAAAAAGGGAAGCGACATTGATATAGCCATTTATTTCAGAAAGCCTCCAGGTGGTTACAGGCTTTTAAAAATTATTGATAAATTATCCTCTCTGACAGGGAATCAGGATGTTGACTTAATTATCTTAAATAATGCATCTGCAATGATGAGGCATCAGGTTTTTAAAAATAAGGAGACCATTGTTATTAAAGATAGAGACTTATATACAAGATTCAGGCTCAAGAGCATGAATGACTATGAGGAGTTCAAGCACATCAGTGGATTAGATATCTATGACGGATAGACATTTAATAGAACATAAGTTAAAGCGTATTGAGGGTTTCTTAAGAGAAATCAAACAGGTAGAAATCAATTCCTTTAAGGCATTTAAGGGAGATATAGTAAAAAAGAGATTCATAGAAAGGAACTTACAGCTTTCAATTGAGGAAATGATAGATATATGTAAACACATTGTGAGTTCACTGGATATGCCAGAACCAGAGACTTATAAGGGATGCCTTGAACAGCTTGCAAAAAGAGGCATAATAAACAAAAGGCACCTCGCGACTTATAAGGAAATGGTAGGATTCAGAAATATATTGATTCACGCATATGAAGGCATCGATGAACAAATAGTTTATGGCATATATAAAAAAAATTTAGGAGATTTTTTAAGATTTATTAGTGATATAAGAAACTTCTTAAGAAAGGAAAAGAGATGAAGGATGTCTCATTTACACTGGCATTTGTAGCAGGGGTGTTATCATTTCTTTCTCCTTGCGTTTTACCCCTTGTGCCTGCATATGTCTCTTTTATAACAGGTACCTCTCTTGAGGAGTTGAGGCATTCCCAAGGCATTTCGATGGCGGTACTTAGGATAATGCCCAATACGATTGCATTTGTCTTAGGTTTTTCTCTGGTATTTATATCACTCGGCGCCTCTTCTTCCTTTTTAGGCAGTCTTTTGCTTGCCTATCAGGACTACATCAGGATCGGAGGTGGCATTCTCGCAATAATATTCGGTTTATTTATTGCAGGATTTATAAGGTCTGGTTTCCTTATGAGGGAGAAGAGATTCCATGCCACTAAGGGCCCAGCAGGCTACATAGGGGCATTTCTTATAGGGATGAGCTTTGCAGCAGGCTGGACCCCCTGCATAGGTCCGATACTCGGAACCATCCTGATTTATGCAAGCACTCAGGCATCTGCATCATACGGATTAAAGCTACTTTCTGTTTATTCACTCGGACTCGCAGTGCCATTTATCCTATCTGCACTTGCCATTAATGTCTTTTTCACATACACCAGAAAGATACACAAATTCATGAGGGCTGTTACGATAATAAGCGGACTGATATTGATTGCATTTGGTGTAATGCTTTTGACAAATCAGATGAGCCAGCTTTCAACACTATTCCCTGATTTGGG
>FWPV01002776.1_pt1 | contig 41651 bp, 38 predicted proteins | sample 2228371 | NCBI WGS metagenome assembly FWPV01 (sample SAMEA103939776, study PRJEB20133) | metagenome
TGATGGTGTTTTTTTCACATGATAACATGAATTTTCAGTCATTTTGGTAGTATTGCACTGGGAAATGTCCGAACTTATGTCCTAAGATCAGTATAAAAATATCAAATGGATGATTATTGACTTGGCAAACATACAAAGGACTAAAGATCAAATTCAGTTATTACAGGATTTCTCGTTAAAATTACAGCAATTAGCCTTGGCTTATATTATTCAAAAAAGAGCTCATAGGCTCGTTAGAGAGAGAAGTGGTGATACCGAAAAACAGAGGATTACTGCAAAAGTTGTGGATCAGAATGGCAACTTACGCTTGGACGAGGAGGGTAATATAATTACAACCGAATTTGATGTTATCGACGCTTCAATTGACAATACAGGTCTACTGAAGATCAAGCTTATAGCAATTGATCAAAATTATTGGAAACGTGAAGAAAAAGAATACAATGTTGAAGTTGAATTGGAATGTGAAGGCATAAAAATCATTTTGCCAAGGGGATATATAAATAAGCAAGGTATTGTTGAGATCATGAGTGATCTCAAAACCTCAAATGTTGTTTCTTTTATACCTACAAAAAATATCAGTATTAGCGTTATTTCTAAATAAAATATTAAACTAAAAGGGAGGGTGTAAGATGCTTTGTCCAAGGTGTAATACAGAAAATGCCGATTCTGAATTATTTTGTCAGAAATGCGGACTTATATTGAGTGGTGCTACTCAAAAAGCCACAACAGAAAAAAGTTCTGATGAAAAGGCAGAAGAAAAGGCAAAGGAAGAGCAAAATGTTATTGAACAAAATAATATTAAAGAAGATGTGCAAATAATAGAAATAGAAGAAAAGCCTGAAGAACAAGTAGAGAAAGAGGAAAAACCTATTAAAAAGCTTGAAGCAGAAAAAGTTTCAACTGAAGAAGTTAAAGCAGAAAAAAGGGACAAATATAAAAAAAGAACGTCTGTTTTGGCGAATATAAAACATCCAATCATTGGGCTTGTATTGACAGTAATAGTCTATCTTATTCTATATACAATAGAAGAACAGATAACTTTTTTTGCTAAATTCACTCAAAGAGGATGGACCCCATACGCAGCTTCGTATTTATTTTTCTGGTCTTTATCCATATTAACTGAAAAGGTGATCAATTTGGCTAGGCTTCGCAAATGCCATAATATTGACTTTATTCCAGAATGGGCAAAACTCAATACTGATGAAGACATTGATAGGTTAAAGGAATCAATACTCAGTACATCGACAAAAGCAAAGGATAATATTATCGGTCCCAGGATCTCAAAGGCATTGGAACAATTCCGAGCATCACGCAATCCGAAAGATATTTCAGATGTTTTGCTAGAAGAGAGCGAAAATGATTTTGCTATTTCGGAATCTGGCTATTCTTTGGTTAGAGTGTTTTTATGGACTATACCGATACTTGGTTTTATAGGGACTGTTATTGGGGTTAGTCAAGCAGTAAGTGGTTTTGCGAATTTCCTAAAATCCGCTCAGGAAATTGATCTGATCAGGAATGCACTTACAGGTGTCACTAATGGACTTAGCGTTGCTTTTGATACAACTCTTGATGCTTTAATACTTAGTGTGATTGTTATGATCTTTATGTCCAGCGTAGAGAAAGTTGAAAAAGATCGCCTTCAAGAATATGATACTTATTGTAGAGACTCTATTCTCAAACTCATTTCTTCTCAACCCAACGGGAAACCTAAGGATATATCGGAATCTGTTATAGAAGCGTTAAAAGATTTTTCCAGCAAAATAGTTGAAGCATGGATAACTCAGGCGAAAACAATACCGACAATAATGACTGAATCACTTTTATCAGCTTGGGATAAATCAAGCGATAAATGGTTTGAAGGGATCAGACAGATACAGCAAGAAAACGAAAAACATTACAACAACCAAAAGGAGATCCTTGATAAGATTATCTCAGAAAGACAATCAATGATTGAGGAATCAAAAGAAATAGTTTCCAGAGTGCAAAAAATGTTAGAAATAGAACAAACAAATGTCAGCAGAATTTTAGAGACAGAAAGAGAAACCATAAAAGATATAGTGAACAGTCAGCATAATTTAGTGCAAAGATATTCTGATTCGTTTAACCGAGCTAGCAGTAAGTTTGAACAATTAATTGACCTTCAAAATAGACTCGAACAAGACCTGCTCAATAAGGTTGGCAGTGATGGTTTCCTTGAAGTGATAAGAGAAGTAAAAACAACACTAGACGCGCTAAATCCAGCTCTTATGAAATTTGTAGAAAAACCAGTTGATGTTGAGGTCCGTTTGGTAGCTGTTCCTGCAACACCAGGGAGGTGAGAGAAATGAGGTCTAAACAACGATTTTTCATACCTCAGCCATCTTTGTTTTCCTTTTTGAGCGTCTTACTCTGCTTAATCGGAGTGTTAATGCTCATAGCAATAGTAATAGCTCCATCAGCATTGATAACCGCATCATCAAGCGTAGAAATATGGATTGATTTCGAATCGTCAGGGCATAACAAAGTTCCAATCCCATTAGAATGCACAAAAGGGATAGCTAGAAGCTTAGATGGGAAATATATATTTGTTGAAGATGTAGAATCGAAAGGTTATGACTCTTCAAACGAAACAGCCTTTCGTAATTTTCTAAAAGAACTAAGTGAACAGATCAGTAAAGAGAAAAAGAATGAGTATATATTCTTTCTTGTTAGGACCAATGGATTGTCTGTATATAATACTCTACTCAGTATACTGGAAGAGCATAACAGGATTGTATGCGCGAGAACTGAATACATTCCAGGAAAAGTAACTGATGATGCTGACGATGTTATAAAATCGTTACCAAGAACATTTTTGTCAAAGTGGGATTATAATTCATACAGAAATGAATTGACTTTCTATGGAGTTATGACCGATGACGACCTCAAAATTCTTAAGAAGTTATTTCCAAATGAATCATCGCATAAGGCGCTTTTGAATTTATACAAAAAAACACAGGATTCAACTGGTTGGATTGATTATGGAACTGAATTGATACCTGATGAATGGAAAAAAGTCCACATAGCTAATATGCCAAATAATAATAATGCTGTAACGGAGGAGATAGCAAAATGATCAGTAAAATTCGTAGACGCATTGGTAGAAAAGATAATTCCTCTTTTATTGGGCTAGATTCATTTATGGACATAGTGACAAATGTAATGGGGGCTCTTTTCTTTGTAATTATTTATGTCGCTTTATCTGCTAGTTTAGCGAAAGGCAAAGAAACATTGCCTCTGGCGAGGGAAGCAGATACAGAAAGAGTTATCTTTGAATGTCGGGCTAATACAGCTTTTTACCCCGAATTTGAAGAAATGTTAGAAAAAATTTCTAAACTAGAAGAAAAAAATTCAACACAGGATACAGACATCAAGATAGAAAACGCTTTTTATACGTATAAGCAGGAACGTAAATTTACTATAAGTAATATGTATATTATACAATACTATGCAAAAGTATTTACTCCTAAGCCAAATTCAAAAGGGGAAGATGCCACTCAGATTGAAAAAGAAAATTCAAAATTTCAACGCGAATTGAAAAAGTTCGATCCTGAGAAACATCATATCTTATTTATCGTGCGCACTGATAGTTTCCCAGTTTTTCATACTGCAAGACGTATAGCTGACAAAAAAGGATTTAAAATAGGATGGGAGCCGTATGAAACTGACAAACCAATTACATTCGCCCCTTATGGGGAATATGGAAAAGTTCAATAAAATCCTATGGAGGTTATAATATTCAGCGTTCAACCGAGAAATTAGAGACATTAAGATTTGAAAAGTTTATACAACCAATATATGCTACCAAAAAATAAAGCAATCAAAATGATTATCAAAAAGACGAATGGTAGTATATTTTGTCTAGGGTTCTTGTCAGTAACATATCTAAAACCTAATCTTTCTGAACTAAATGTTGGATCACCCGGTCTGCAGAAAAAGGTCAACGAGGTAATACTTGATACTGGTTCGCTATACGCGCTTCCACAGAAACTTCCGAGACCAAGTTCATCTATATCATCGATCCACTCAGAAACATTCCCTGCCATATTGATGACGCCAAAAGGGCTTTTGTCTTTTGTATGCTTATTAATTGGCAAAGGTGCTGATAATTCTCTTTCGTTTTCATCAAGTATCGTCGGATCAAAAGTGTTTCCCCATGGATAATAGCGACCATCAGTGCCCCTTGCCGCCTTCTCCCATTGTTTGGAGGAGGGAAGTTTCTTTCCCGCCCAAGTTACATAGGCATAAGCGTCATACCAATCAACTCCGACAACAGGCTGATCATCTTGATTAAAATTCGGATTGTCCCAAAATTCTGGAATATGATCTTTTTTGTCTTTTGGCTCTTTGGAATGACACCAAGGACCGTGTTTACCTCTAGTTTCTTTAAGAAACTTACGATACTCAGCATTTGTAACCTCAAAACGGCTAATATAATAAGTTGGCAGGTCAATTTTTTTAGGATTATGGCTTATAAGCCTATCTAAAATAAACTTGTTGAAAAGCTGTGTTATAGTTGCATCTGGAATAGGGACCGACAGACCATATTTGGCAAACTCTGAACGAATTAAGTTTAATGTAAAACTTGATTCACTTCCCGATTTAAATTTTCCAGCAGGAATCTTGATCATATTTTTACCCGGCTGATAGCTTACGCATCGAAACCCAACGTCTTTTCTTCTAGCATCTGGTGCTACGGAGTTAAATCTTTTGAATAGAAGCCCTAGTATCTCACAAGGATCAGTCCAACTGCCCCCCATAGCGATCTTAAAACCCTGAATACTTTCACTTTCTCCTAATGTTAACTCACTTACATTTCCAGTCATGTTAAATAGACCAAAAGGACTTCTCCCTTCTGGATAGCTATCAACAGCGATAGGACACATAAATATAGAATTGGAATCATTGCATAAGTTTGGTCTATATTCATTTCCCCATGGATAAAGAAAACCGTCAGTTCCACGACCAGCTTTTTCCCATTGTTCTGGTGTTGGAAGCTGTTTTCCTGCCCAATTAGCATAAGCATAAGCATCATACCAATCTATTCCAACCACAGGCTGATCGCTTCTGTTGAAATTGGGATCATTCCAATAAGCTGGCGTATGATCCTTATTTTTAGGTTCATTTGGATGACAGTGCCTATGATCATTAGTTCTATTTATGTAACTTAGAAAAACTTTGTATTCGGCATTTGTAACTTCATATTGATCTATAAAATAATCATCAAGAAAAATTTCTCGTGGTTCTGGCCATATCTGTTTTTCTAAGTCGATTCCCTCTCTATATTTTCGCATAAGCCTTAATAATGGCAAATCCTTGTCATCTTCCCCACCTGTAATAAACTTACCGCCGGGTATTTTTACCAAATTGCTATTCCAATTACTTATTCCTTTACTATATAAAAGAAATATCATTAACAACAATGAAACAAGTATAAGTCCAGATGCAGAAATCCTTTTCCATATCAAGAAATTGAAACTTTTTGGTATTTTCGATGTCTTTTTAAAATTGAGTCTAATCCTTGTAACTTTATTCTCATTAATTTCAATATTGATTTCTTTGGAGACAAAACCAGATGCTTCTGCTTTAATTTTACGTTGTCCTATATCTAATTTTGAAGTCAACTGGTATAACCCAGATTCCGAATCCCTATCAGTCTTCCCTAAGTAACTCCATTTACTATCTCTATCTGAGTAAACATATATATGTGTTTCTATGTTACTCTCAATATATAATGTTCCTAATTTTGGCTTTGTTATAACATCTATTATTGTTTTACTTTTTCCAGTCGTAAAGAGGTCTGCATCTCCATTGGATAAATAGAGTTCTGGCAATCCCCAATCAGGTCTATCTTTGCTATAGTTTACCCAAATTTGTTGCCTAGCATAGTTCGCACAAACATCGACAGGCTCTCCCTCTGCCAAACGAATGTAAAAGCCTTGTGCAAAATATTTAGCGGATTGGTCTTTGATACGAGATTTCATCCCAATAGCTGCAATATTACAAAGACGGGCTAATTCATAAGCGAATTCACTTGTTAAGCAGGCATTTAACACTACTAAACGTAGGAATTTACAATTTCCAAGAGCAATACGCATTGAATCAACTGAATATTTTACGCTCGTATTTCCTTCATTTGATTTCAAGAATAAAACTGGTTCATTGTTTACATTACTTCCGTGACCGATAAAGTGTAGAATATGAGGCTGAAAATCTTTTAATTTATTAATTAAATTGCTCTCTGATGACTCATAAAGTATTTCGATATCTATAAGACCCGATTTTTTCAATTCACTAAACGTCTCGGTAATCGCATTTATCTCTTTCTCCTCATCAACCAAATCAACTTGATCAATCGGATTTGCAATTGCGATCAGTAATCGGATTTCATGGTCAATTACTTGTTTGTCAATAACATTACCAGGGACAAAATGGCTGATAGGAGTTCCTTCATTAATTCCTAGCCATATTTCATTGTCTTCATCGAATAAAAACTCCCAGTTTCTCTGTCTTAAAGAACTGTCTATCTCAAGGTTAATGCTTATTCCGCTAAGGTTTTTGCTTATTGACCAAGTTTTATTACTCGAAAATGCTTCCCTTACTTTGCCTATGTTTCCACCTTCACCGATAAATATTTTTCTGTATAGCAAACTTCCATAATTACGAAGATCAGATATTGTCGTGGGAACACCTTGACTGATCTTGCCCTCAATCTCTTCAATTAATGATCTTTCGTCCTCATTAATATTGAAAATACATAAGGAACCTCCAGAGAGCTGAGCTTCAACTACTTTTGATTCATAATTGATATTTTTATCTGAAAGCGATATTCTGAAACGGCTATAGTTAGACATCTCTATAATCCCTAAACTATATTGTTTAAATGCAATTATCTCAATGAGTGTATTAAAAAAATTACTGTATATTTATATTAAAAACTTTTTGTCATTTTTTCAATATGCAAAATTGATTAGGTTAATAATTGTATCATTTTACTAAATAAGTTTATTTTAATTACACAAATTTATTTTAAACCCGCTTTATCAGATAAAAATTTAATATTTTATATCGTTCCGAATACTATTAATTGCTTTACATTCCCAATTGAATGGGCAATATAATTTGCGATCTATATATATAAGGGCATTTTTTGCATCTTGATTTGTTCCGTGACTATCCAATAAAATATCCAATAATTCTTGGACCTCTGATTCCGATCCTAATATCCCCATCATTTTGGCAGATTCTTTTCTTATGATTGGATCTTTGTCCTCGATCATGCGGACCAGATCAGTGATGATCGTTTGATCCCCCAGATTAACCAAAGATTTTAATGCCAGTCGGGCACTTTTACTATCATCTCCCATCATAGTCCTTAGTTTTATAATACCCTCTTGATAACCAAGTTTTGCCAGAGCCTCAGCGGATAGTACTTTTATCTCGGGAATATCAGATTCAAGCATTGGTATAAACAACGATATATCCTCCCAGGAACAAAATTCTACCAATGACCTGAAAGCCTCTATCCTTACTTCTTTGCTTCTATCTTGAAGCATCAAAAAAAACTTTGTCCTAGCAAAGTCAAATGGCAGTTGTTTGTCGACACATTCCTTTTGCTCTTCTCTGATAATATACGTTAGAGCCCGAATCGCAGAGATTCTTATATGTCTGTTTTTATCTTTAAACATTACATCTAATTCTGGGATAAATTGCTCTTTAAGCAATATTGCTAATGTCTTTATAACAGATGACCTAAAATATACATTGTTAGAGTTAAGCATTTCTCTCAATACAGGTATATCTTCTTGATTAGCCAAACGAGAATAGGCTGATAAAGCAATTTCTTGAACATTTTGTCCCTCTTCTTTGATCATCCTCATTAATTTTGGTATAGCTTCCCTCGCACCTAGCCTCGATAGTGCTATCGCAGACGCAACACGGACAAATGAACTGTTATTATCAAGCATATCTATTAACATAGGAACTGATTCCTGTGAGCCCACAGTCCCTAAAGCTTCAATAACTGCACATAAAACTTCCTCTGAATCTCTATTCAACTTCAGCAATTCTTGGACAACGTTTTTATCCCCTGTATAACTTAAAATTCTTATAGTATCCAGTTGTATTGATGGATTGGAAAGCCCTGCATATAATATGGACAAATATTCTGAATTATTCGAATTTCTGAACCAAAACCAAGCAGGACCCTTCTGTGCTATGCAACTATGTAACAGTATCAACTTCTCTGAAAACGTTGGATTAATCTGATTACGACTCAAATATATTCTAGCCATAACTGTTGTATTAAGGATAACGCCCGTTATAGGATATATATTGGCAACCGCTGATATATGTTCCCTAATTAATTTAAATTCCAACTCTTTCCTAGCAACTATTAAATTCTTATATACTTGTTCTGCTAACTTATCGTGTATAAGCTCATATCTCCCTGAACCAAGATGACGAATCATCCACCTACAACTCATTTTATAAAGAATGTCCTCAAGCTTTTTGGACTCTAAACCTATCACTCTACTTAAATCATCTACATTTTTGATTGTTGATCTGTTATTTTCGAACCCAGAAACGCTAGTAAGCTCTACCAATATCTTTTCTACATATTGACTTTGATCTCCGAACTGCTCAATCTGTTTAAATAAATAATCGCTTATTATTCCAGAAACACCATTTAATGAATCGTAATCAGATTTATACACAATTCCAAGTTTATTTGATAATGCCTTATCTCTCAAAGTCTCGCCAACCATCTGAATATAAGGTGGATAAAATCCCTTGTTTTGCTTTTCAATATCATCCATAATAAGTTTTATGAAATTCTTCACTCCAAAGTCCGGATCAAAGCCTGTCTTAGATGCATTCATACCCGCTAATATTGCTTCTTCTGCACCTTTTCTATCTAGCGATTGGAGATAATATCTTGGAATAGTCCTAAGTGAATAAGCTATATCTTGAAGTATAGGACCAATTTTACTTTCATAATCCGACCTATAACATAACAAAACCCTAATATTCTGAAATCGCATTGCTTGAACATGATACAAAGCCTCTTTGATCTGATCGAGAACCACCTCATATTTTAATATATTCAAATTGATCAAAAATAATTAATATATTATCATGCTGATTTCGATCAGATATGGTTTGTAAAACCTTTATAAGACTATTCATAGATATAGGAAGATCAGATTCCATTATTTGAAGCCATATCCTTTGAACTATATCGGGTATATTATCATTTAATACTCTTATATAGGAAATTCTCCATCCTGATCTCCTGAGAATCGGAAATAAACCTGCTTTCAATAATGAAGTTTTACCAATACCTGATTCCCCTACAAGGGCAGTAATAGGGTCATCTGTCAATAACATTTGGTAAATTTCCTGACTTTCATTTTTGCGACCTTTGAAAAGATGTTGATCATCTTCACTGAAAGAATCCATCCCCAAAAACGAACGCTCACTCATTTTAACTGACTGTGCAGCGTAAATCAGCTTGCTTTCATCAATTTCTACCGTTGCGATCTGATATGGATAACCAGCCTCCCTGAGGATAGGTGCTATCTTCTCCAAATCTTTTTTCATCATGGCAATTGCCCTATGAATATGTTCAATATCTGATACCTCACTTGGATCTGCAAAAAATTTTATTCGTCCTTCCGGATCAAATTTCCACCCACGTATACAAAATCTCGCCCGCTCTTTTGGAGATATTACTTGAGAATTCCTAACGCGACGATAGTCCGCATGGAGCAAATCAGCAAGCTTAAATAAAGCTGCTAATGGTCTTATTTTTAACTCTACTGAACCAATTACTACCGGATCTTCTGGAAGATCAAGATCAAAACTGCCATGATCATGAACCCTTATTATCCAACCGACTAGATCGCTTTGTCCAACATCCAAACCATATTCGTCAAAGTGAAAACGTATCTCACCTGCAGACATCTCCCCATGCCTCTTCTTAGTCGTCCCCCATTCTTTATCAATGTCGTGCAAACACGATGATGCAGAAAGCGAAAAAAGCTCTAATGGAAGCAACTTACCAAATTTCCACCGATCCGGAATTAATGACGATATATTTTGCTCAACCGCAATAGAATGCAAAAAACTTATATCCTCATCACTTGTATATACTTTGTTCCATATATTTTGGAGTTTCTCATAGAGCCGATGATCCCTATTTCTTAAAGCCTCGCGAATATCAATCTTCCCTTTTTCACGGAGCATATATGAAATTTCCTATAAAGGATTGTATCCTCTTTACTCAATCGTTAGCTTTAATTATTTAAATTAAAAGACTCATTATCCTTCGTGATTGATCTTAGGTGCTTTTACCATTGCTAAAAATAGACCTAAATTGCTCACTAAATCTACAAACTCCTTGTAATCAACTGGCTTGGCTAGATAAATGTTACAGCCTAACTCATAAAATTCTTCTGCCTCTTGTGGATTATCTGCATTTGTTATCGCAATTATTGGCATTATTCTGAGACTGAGATCCTGCTTAATTTCCCTTACTAACTCTTTACCTTGGATATCGGAAATCCCCAATATTAATAAGTATGAAGTATCCTTTGACCTTTGTAAACCATCACCTCTTCGAAATAGAAAATCAGTTAACTCTTTATCGCTCTTAAAATACAATATCTCATTTTCAAAACCTATCTTCCTGAAATTGCTAATCATTAATAAAGCATGATTGGGATCACTTTCTGCAAGGATAATCACAAAATCCTCTTCCATAGTCTTAAATATCCCTTTTTAAGCTATATAATTGAAGGCTATTCTGCCTACTCTGACGTAATTATTGTTTCTAGACTCAAATTTCAGATATATTTCAATAATGTCATTACCCAACCACGTCCCCAAACTCGAACTACTTATACCGATGTTTGACCAATTTACATTGACATTATTTTCGCTACTATAAACAAGGTTACTACTGCCTGATTTATATATATACACATCAACATGGCAATCGCTAGATAATGCACTACCAGTCCTATATTCTATCTGTATTGCATTAGACGAAGCCCAAGAATTAAAATCTATCGGCAGTGTCCATCTAAAAGCCAAATAGCAATCCTGCAGACTTGACTGAGCTGATACTCCCTCATAACAATGACGACCTACGTATGAAACAACATCAATAGTTGAATTAATGGTTATTGTGTTATTTCCGCTTGGAGATGCTCCTCTCAGGCTATTTGTAATCACAGCACCTTGATACTGTGGATGGACCTCTATTTTACGGCTTGGCGACGAACCAAGCGAACTCCAAGGAATTGATCCACCTTGTCCAACTGAATGATTATGTGACTTTAAAGAACCTGTCGGAGCTGTATACCAATTGGTCTCTCCGCTTATGTCTGCAATTAAATGCTTAATAGCCTGCAAAATATCGTCAATATCCCCACATTGTCCAGCAGTATGAGGAGTTCCCGGAAACGTTTGACCGTCTCCCCTAGCATCAACAAGATCAGCACCTATCGCATTTATATTATCAACTAAGGTATTCCAATTGCTTGTATTTACTGCTGTCAAGTTTGTCCCTTGTGGTAGATTCGGATTATTTGGATATGTAGACATAATACTTTCATCCTACCTTTCTTAATGTGTCAATCGTTGTATATTTCTCATAATTTAGAATATGTCTTCGCCTTTCTACTGTATACATCCCAGCTACTCCAATCTTTTTTACGTCTAACCTCACTAGGTCAGTAAGTTGAAGATTAGGAACAGCAGGAGCAATTATACTTATCCTTTCATAAGGGTCTTTATAAAGTCTTATAAGGTCATTGGCTACTCTCTGAGCATATTTATTCCCTCTTATTGTATGAACAACTTGTTTATTATCTTCTAGTTGCCATGTCGAATTGTAATAAGCGTATTTGCCTGTTGTTATAGTATTGTTCACTTGAACGTATATTGTTCCATCGGTAATAGAATTTGTGTCTATCACACACCAATAGCTTGTTGTTGGAGAAATCTTAACTGGTTTATCAAAACAAAAACTCTCCCATCTCCAGTCAATACTGAGATCATTTGCTGATTTCCGATTGCTTGTCACAATTGCATCTCCGGGAAGCCCATTAATATCAGTATATATTTTCACAAATATATAACCTTGTGCATCAGCTTTCTTTAGTCTGATGCGAATTGTATCTATCAGCGAAGAATCTTCTGATGAAGTAAATTTAAACCCTTCCAAAATATAGCTCAAGGCCTTCTGAGTTGTCCCTTGAACTTGTTCAGATACCAGATCACGCCCCAAAGAAAATGTATATATTTGTCTTGACTTTAACTTGTATTCATCTATGCTTGCTTGATCATAGCATCTTGAATAGAATCCGCTCTTATATTCAATTGCTACATCGTTTATTATCTCCGAATCTGCAAGAATTACACAATCAATTATATTATTGTCATCAAATTTCCAGCCCGAAGATCGGGTATATTCTCTTTCAATGAAATTTAATACTCCATCCTCATCAAAATAAGCAATATAGAAAATACTGTCGCATATTTTCTCTAATATGCTTTTTGCCCTCTGACTATTAAAACTCAAAATATCATACGATATCATCGTCTCTTCATTATTGTCTATTTTCAACAAAACTCCTACCTTTGAACATAAATATTCCAAGATCGCTCTCGGTGTATTGTTTGAACCAAGTTCACTTATAACGCAATCATAGAACAACCCCATATAGTCACGACAATTGACGACTACGATATTCGATGTGCTTATAGGTTTTACGCTATACACAATTCCTGTAAATATCGGGATATTAAGACCATCAAAACCAGCCCAAACTTTCATCTTCGCACAACTTTTTATCTTGCTCTTGCCTTCCGAATAGAAATAACCTTTTTCATTATTCAGCTCCAAAATCGCTCTTCCTATATTTATGTTTCCTCTGCCCCTGAGAGATTCCAATCCGATCTCCGTATCAATATTTATCACATATTCTGTCGTATCTCCGAAACCTTCTATCCATAGAACAAAAGATGGTCTTCTAATAACATCTTTTTGCTTTTGATAGAACCTTTCTCGCTGTGATGGAGTCAAATTTCCGTATTGCATAATTTCATATCCTATCTATTGACAAGAAAAATAAAACGTTTTTGACTATTTGCTCTCTGAAAGCGTTCTCAAAGTAATTTCAACTCTTCTTGTCCGCTCACCTTCTAAGTCTCCTGATAACCATTCTTCTGGAATACTCGTGAATGTCACTTCAAAATATCTGTTGTATTTTACCTCTATTATGTCCCCAGGATCCTGATTTATTACCGCTATAGACCGCCTATCAACAGATATTGTGTAGTCTATATTCAAGCTCAAAACACTCCCCTTAGTTATGTTCTTAACATATATTACATCTCCGCTTTCATCCAAAATTGCCTTGTGAGACAAATTTATCACACTATCCAAATCCTCGTTTATCTTTACCTCTATATAATACACGCGAAGATTTAAGTTACTCTCTCCATTTCTCGAATTCATCGAACGAAGCAATAATCTTATATACCCATCTGATTGACTGACAAACCTTTTGGCAATTAATGGCTCAACAGTACTATATCTTAACTCATTTTTCGAACTATTACTGCTCCGTGTCAATTCCACCCAATTGCTACCGTCCCAAGCATATAATATACAACCATCTATATTATCAGTTGAATTGTCATTACTCTCAGCTGTAACTCTGACACAGAGTCTTTGGACCTCTTGCTCTGTTATCGACGATTTTATAAGAAATTTATTGTATATGTATTGACCAGAACTTGGTTCTGATATTTCTTTATAATAATCATCGTCTTGACTTATCGCCTGATAATCACTTGTTGAAAATTCTGTCCCCTCAAAATCATCTATGCTTGAAGGAAGAAGATTTGAACATGATATATATGCTTTATGAGTAGAGGACGGATAGGAAATATCTTTATAATTATATGTCTCGCTCCTGTATATTGTTTCTCTCTCAACAAGCGGAGGCACATTACCATCGTCAAAATAAAGTAATTCATTCGAATAGAATATCTCCCTGAAATTTTCATATTGGGACGTATCAAAATAATTCCAACGTAATTTAAAATCATAATGTATGGCACGCAAATCATATATTCTACGACCACTCAAAGTCTGATGGAAGGAACCAATTCTTGTTGGAACTCTGCTATAAAAATCAGGATCAGAAAGCAATACATTACCATTAAGTGATAAATTGTCGATGTAAAACGGACCTGAATGTGGGTTGTCGCTTTGTAAAAACTTTATTCGTAAAGTTTCACATCCATTTGGTATTGCTATACTTGTTTCAAAACTATTCCACGAACTCCCCCATAATTCATGCTCAGATATTGGAGCTTCGTTCGTTTTATCATAAAAGATCAAATTTACCTTGTCCAATTCAACTCTATATATACAAGAAAAGGAATATTTTACACCAGGAGTTACCACAAAATCCTGATATACCCCCTCATTTCTTCCAATCGGAGAGTCATCAAGATACAAATCATCTCCAAGTGTATACTGATCACCTAAATTCCAAATCTTGCCTTTCACTTTCATTACCGAATCACGAACAGGATCAGATGTATATCTAGTAGATTCTGTCTTTAAATCATCGGTTTCAGTCCAAATATCGTAATCAGTATCAAATGTTTGGACATTATATTCTGTTGGTGCTGTTAATGTTAATCTAAACCTTGTCATTTCTTAGCCTCAATGAGTGTGTTGGTATATCTTCTATAAAATCAAACACTAATTCACCGGTTTTTTTATCAATAGCACTGCTAAAATCACCCAGTATGTTATTGTTCCTTAATATTGATTGCCAGCACATTTCTAGATCATCTAAATGATCCTTCAATTGATTCTTTAAGTTTAATATCTGTGCTTGAAGCTGTTTTATGGCAAACAAATGTCTTCTTAGAGTTTTCTCCTCAAATTCAGAAACAGATAATATCTCCATTTTAAACTCCTTACTGAAGGAGACCATAATTTTTTAACCTATATTCCAATTCACTTAGTCTTACTTGAAGATTTGTTATCACGCTCATAATAGTCTTGAATTCATCAGCAGTAGAGAAACCGTAAGCGTTTGAACCTTGCACAGGATCGGATATATCATAATCAGGCGTAGTTGGATTCGAACATATTATTGTGGTAAGCTGTGATGTAAGCGATGACTGTTTTGAAACAGGTGTTACACCGAAAAAGCCAATGGTAGCCCCATTATGGACTAGCGATCCATCTATCTCTACATTGCCGCCATCTTTGACAAATATCCCGTAAGTTTCACTATCTCCTAATAATGCCAATCCATTTTGGCTTCTCGCCACTATTTTATCAGCCTTGATAGCCATTCCATCGCCTATATCCCAATCCCCTGTGAGAGAAACAGTACCATCATTCCTGACAATCTCAGTCTTATCTGCTTTGTTGTCCAATAGATTTAGTATATCCGCCGAAATCCTGAACTCAGACCCAGTTCTGACATAATCCCGTAATCCTTCTAAATGAGCTAATTCCTCTATTTCCAACATTAGCTCTCGCTTTTTGCTTTCAGTCATTTGATCCATATCAAGCATCATTTGATACCCCGTTTAATATCAAATACACAGTTAAATCCCTAAAAAAACCTAATTCTCTATCGCCACCCTAACTATGTTATCGTTGTTATCGCTAAGAAGTATCCATTCGCAATTTAATACACTGAAATCCTTTTTCGAGAATGGTATGGTCAAGTTATGACATACCGCTTTGGATGCCTCTATCTCCAGTTTTTTACCATCATCTGTTTTGGTCATCTGAAATAGAACCTGAACATAGGCAGGGTAAGAATTCTGGCTCATTTGGTATGTTGTCGCTGATTTCTCTGAATCATTCAATCTACCTTGATAATTAGTCTCCACATTCCACAGCAAATCAAGTATAGATGGCTTAAAGACCACCTCCTCAACAGTTAGTTTTGCAGAACCACTTTTATAATGAACAGATCTTCCAAAACGTTCTTGGGACTGTCTTATCTCGCTATCAAAAGATATATTTAAACTAACTTGACCCCTGAATTTACCTACTTCTTTCATCGGATCTGCACTGACTCTTTCCTTATCCGCATATATCGCTCCCATCGCTCCCGTAGTTATCGATAAACCAGATGTCCCATAAAGAATATTATATCTTGCTGTAAGATACCAAACTGAGTGGGCTCTATCATATTTACTCTCATCTACGAAAGATTCTCTAATGGAGTGGATTACTGTAAAAACATCTGTAATGTCACGCTCATTATTATTTATTAATGACTTTACCCTTCCGTATATAGTCCAAAGCTGATATTTGCTAACCTTCGAGTATATGTTAATTGTCAAAATAGCCCTCGATACACCGGGAATCTGAACGCCTAAATTGCTAGCACCTATGCTCAACAATATACACGGATAACTTGCCGGCTTGGAACTATATATAGTCGTTATATCATTCGCATTAACCGTCGCTGTCAATATAGGGTCATCTGCTAGTTTATTCCTAATTGTCTTAATTATCTGTTCCATCATTAATCTCCATTGGACGTTGCATTTTTAATAAATATAATTCTTGCAATTGACCTCTTAGTTATCTAAGCTACTTTTCTTAAAAAAGCTTCCTTATGTGTTTGCCAATTCACCACGGCTAATACATCATATTCAATACCATCAAAGTCTGTTACTATATCTCCTGGATTTAATTCTTGATCCGCAGAAAGTATCATATGATGTGTTGTCTCACTAACAGCCCCCTGTGTAGATATTTCATAGCTCTCCGTCGAAACTATATATTTTGGTGCCCTCATTAACGAATTTATGCTACACTTGACATTAGTAGCTCGTTCTAATAGTTGCCGCATCGGCTCTCCTAGTTCATTCCTGATGTCATCCTCATAGTAACTTATTGTGCAGTATTCATAGTCATTTTGAAGGATATCTATCTTGTCCATTCTATTTCGACCCATCAAGGACATCTCTTATCTCCTCATTTTAATCTAAATCAACTATATGTAACTTCGCACCATCTTGGTATTCTGTATCCCACATAATTGCCTATGATACCGTGAAATCTCCATAAGATCATAATGTGTAAATTCCACGGAACCTCGATTCCACGCCTTCGCCCTATTCTGATCCATCGCCAATTGCTCCATACATTCTGCAATAGCACCATGAATATTATACGACTTCGCATCCATATAATACCTTCTTGACTGGCTATTAGCAAACCTGAAAGTCCCTTCTACTAAGTTAGAAGTATAACTCGTATTGGGAATTTCATTTGCTCCTGCCAGTTTGCTATCCCAAAGGCTTACATCAGCCTCAAGCATTCCAAAATTGCTATAATATAGTTTATATTCTGGATCGCATAATAATGGCTCCCTGATTAAATGTATACAATGCATATCAAGGTAATTCTGAAGGTCATCATCAGTCCAGACCAACGACTCTATATCATTTATTTTTACTCTAAGAAAATCTATCAACCAAAGGATCGAATCTCTTGCCATCTCGTAACCTCGTTAAAAAGCTTCTAAGCTCATTTCAATTTAAAAGTTTACAGTCTATATACTTGCCGCTGTTGCTATAATCGACAGTGATGTGTTACTGCCTGAACTAATCGCCTGAGCCCAAACCCTCATATAACATGAAGATACAGGTATAGAAAGAACATAGTTCCCTGTCTCCTCTATCTTCCTCACTACCGCATTATGTGTTATTTCATCCAATAATGGATTTTCGTTATATATACTCTCTTGATACCAATTTACCTGATCCACTGAATACTCTATCTTCAACCTACATCCGTTAGAATCCCCCTTTATAAAGCTTACCAATAGCTGTACCTGATTAGCACCTTGTATATTCATAATCTCAGATACTACAAAGGATGTTGTCAAAGCTGAATTCATTCTTATAGTCTTGGAGACTAAATTATTTTGTGTAAGTAAAGATGTTGCCAAAATAGATCACCTGCTCTCCACAATTGAATATCTTTTCTCAAATTTATCTAAATGTTCTGATCTTTAAACTAAATTCCGTCCTAAATTATACGTGTCAGACGCCAAAAAGGCATCCGACACTTCAATCAGCGATCATCGCTGATTATCAACTAAATCCATACCTATACGCATGAGCTTTTTCATTCATAAGTTCCAAAGTATAGTCTCCGCCGATCCAACGTCTCTCAGCATCTCCATCGCTCGCTAATGGCTTCATATGGAAAGGTCTCAGGTATCCCAATGCAATTCTAGTTGTGTCCAACATAAAGTATTCACCATCATCTACCAATCTATGAGGAATTATAGCTATTGGACCAACTCCTAATGGGTTAATTATGCTCGTAACATTGACTCCACCTATGGTTGTGAGAACATCTGTTTGTATTCTCGATGAGTAAAGATTAGCTATATCCTGTGCCATCTTGCCAGATGTTATTATTGCCCTCGGAACTCCGCCAGAATCCCATACCTTTCTTATGTCTTCCTCTATTGCCGAAGTATCAATATTGCCACTATCAGCAGTTCTGTTAGTCTGGATCATTGACCATAATCCGCCCATCGTCCTATAAGAAGATGAACCATCGCCAACCTGAGCTTTCACTCCCATAATTAGAGTCTTCTCCAGTTCAAGAGCCAATTGACGCATCGCTTTCAAAACTTGATAGTCTACTTCGCTAGTGATCCCCCCAAGCTTCTTAATTGCCTCTTGAACGCCAGATATTTCAACAGTTCTACTGAAAGTCTGAACATAGTTTGACGGCCTCGTCCTCGGCTTGGTAACAGCTTTTTTGCCATTAGCCCCCTCATGCTCCATCTGAGAAACTATATGCACTGTCGCTCCAGAAGCATGGGTCGCCGCTGTCGTGTTGCCGTAACCTCTAACCACTGTGCACACATCGCCCGATACTGCCGTAACCAGCATATATTCTTGATCAATTCTAATTACTGTATTATATGTGTTCACATCTGGTGGTAATTTCTCAACAGCATCGCCTGTCGCTAATGTAATTGACGTCGCTGTTGTGCTTGTAATTGCCGCCGCAAGGCTACTCTTCTGTGGGATCAATTCATCTTCTATCCATTCCGCCTTTATTTCTGATACCTGCACTTTCGGTAAAAGCAACTGTAAAGGTGTATCCGACGGAGAAATACTATGAATCCCCTCTGCTACCCAAATATCTGCTGATACCGCTTGATCATATGTTTGCATTAATTCTGTGATTATCGCCATCTCTATCTGTCCTCCAAAACGTTATGAATATCTATTTTAGTAGTATCTTTCTAAGTTTCGCTCTTGTTCTTTAACCCATATTCCATTTCCCATGCCATGTTAAATAACTTCGCCGCTTCTACAATTCTACCTTGTTTTGTCAATTCCCTAGATTGTTGTTTAAAATGTTCAATCTGGTTAGCATTTGTAAGCTTCGGCTTTGGCCAATTTCCTTGTCTCGGAGCAGGATTTGTCGGTCCGTAGAATGCTTTGCTCAGTTCCTTTCTCAAATAAGGTTTAGATTCAACCAATGTCTTCACTAACTCAAACACTTTCTCCTCGTTAATATTACCTTTCTCATCTGTTTCTATCTGATCCATATCTATCAGTGAGATCGCATCCTTTGGATTATAAAACCCTAACGAGCTTGCAACGTTTATAATTGCTGACTCCTTAGCTACCTGCCCTACCTGATTCCTAAGTGCATTTGCTTCTGCCTCAGCTTTTAATGCCATTGACCTTAACTTCTCAGTCTCTTCCATCTTGGAAAGTTCAAGATTCCTCTTTTCTTCCTCTATCTTCGCTTTTAGCGCCTGTAATTCCTTCCTATATCTTGCCGCCTCAGAGCGAACCTTCCTCAATTCCGAAATGGGAACCATTATCTCTTTATCCTCAAAGTTATCGCCTTTGACGCTAATATCGGTAGAATAGGCTTCTGCCCCGTCATCTTCAAGTATGGTCGAGGATTCTTCCTCTATCCGGTGAGCTTCTTGCTCAAGATTTTTCGCTGTCATCTTGACCTCCTAATCAGTGTCTATCTTTACAAATCATCTCACCAGGACTGTTCACCAGTCCCTAATTCCGACTCAATCTGTCGCATCTCTGACCGTATGTCCTCAATGCCCCTTTCTTCCATAATCCTTCTTCTTGACTTGATCTTATTTCTCAATTCCATTTCGTGTATCTGCATCTGTGTTTGCTCGTCAATCGGCAAACCACCACTAAAACGTATTCTCGTCTTAAAATTCGTGAAATCTCCAATGCCCATAAGCTTGCAGACCTTGAATATCATCTTATTTAATTCATTTAGACGATTCTTTAATATAATCTCCTTCCTCTTGCACTTACGTTCCAGTGGATAATAATATAGTCTTAAAGCATATCCACTTATCGATCCCCCTTCTGATTTTGCAAGAGCCGCCTTTGGAATGCTCGTTACTGTGCAAATCTGTTCAACTATTTTATCTATCGCCTGAATGAAAGGAGCTATGTCCGCTGTGTTTATAACTTGAAGACTAGCATTTTCATTTGGCACTTCAATAACACTACCAGGTTCCATATTGATTTTATGACCTTTTGGAGTTTGACTCCCAAATATCACAACCCTTTGAAATGCTTGGTTGTCCATTGTTAAAAGCATATCAGTGATAACCTTGTTTAAAGCATCTTGAAGATCAATCATCACTTGTAGATCGCTCACTCCAAATTCTAGATCATCCAATGTGTTCTTTATATGAATTATAGGAATAAAACCCAGCACGTTCTCCTGAACATCTACAAGCTTCCATTCACTTCTTTGAAAGTTTTGAAAATAGATACTTGTCCCTGTATCATCCAAAAGCTCATAGTATTCAACTATATCAGGATAAAAAACCTGGGCTTTCCATCGTTTCCCTCCTGACATCTCATCTTCATCAAACCATTGTATAGCACAATACATCATCTCTTTATAGTCATCAGACCTATATCTTGGAAAACATATCTCCGGTCTCAAAATTCTTATCTTTATCTGCCCATCTTCAATATAAAGCTTAAGAAAAACATCCCCCTTCTTACTCATTATCGTTATAATTTTCAGCATCTCCTCAAAAAGCAAGTCATTAGACTCATACACATCATAAAGCAATCTTTCTGCTTCATCTGCTTCTGCCTGATTCGTCCCATCGTGTCTAACTTCTATCCCTATATCACCCGAGCATATATACTCCGCCACAGAATCAACAACAACCCTGCAATAATTGTCCACTGTCCCCAATTCTGACTCAAGCGCCGCTTTCACTTTCGGTGGTATATTTACAACATGATCCCCATTATAATATGAGTCATATATAGCGTAATTACTCAATCTTTCATGATACCTCTGTTGGTGTAACCAACTCAGAAATGATTCATGTACTAGATTCATAGCGACACACAATCCTCCATCGCCCAATCCGATCATCAATAAATCCATCAGATTCTATCTTACTCAATATCCTATCCTTTCGAATTTAACGTCAGAATTGGCATTATTTCTCAACCCTGTCCTGATTATAAAGCCTGTTGACACAAGCCCTTACCTTTGTCCTGATCATAGACTCCTCGTATGGATTACCAAAACCTTTATCAAGTGATTGTCTAATCCTTGCCAAAGCAAGTTCCTCCTTATCATCTGATGATAAAGTCGCTGCCCTGCTATCCTCTTCAACAGCGCGAACTGCTTCTTCAACTATCTTATCTATAAGCTCCCATTCTTTTGTACTTACTTCCACGTTTAGTTTCTTTGATATAACCTGACAGCCCTTTTTAATCAATATAATAGCCAATGCTGTAAACGTCGGAATGGCTAATTTCACCGCAACATCTAACAAATCATTTAACATACAAAATCCTCCTAAATCCTTTCGGAACCCTTTTATATTAATTGTCAACTTAGACATAAAACCAAGCATTTTGCAAATAATACCCCTTCTATGCGTTTCCTGTCATAGATTTTACGCCCAAATTGCCACCTTTTGTGATATATACCCCTTACGCCACTGAGTTAAAAAATATCTGATACTATCCATTGCATGATCATTTTCTTTCTCCGGCTCCTCCGTCCATCTAGATTCTGGATATGAATAAAGGTTAAACTCCCTGATTGTGTTGACACACTTACTGCTCACTAACAAACCGGGTTTCCCATCTGCTCTCACTTTTAGTTGCTGTCTGACAAGTTCCAGACCCTGTCCTATGTCTGACCTAGATGCAATGGTCGCGATCCCCTTCTCCATCAAAGTAGCTCTTGCAGATGCCGCCGATGGATCACATGTCGTCCATTCATAGACATTTTTAACTTCTTTTCCTAATATAGATTGTATTGCTAACCTTGTATTCCTCTCTTCCTCCAAAAGACTTTCCGCATGTTGTTCCACAGTCCTATGCCTTTGGTAGTATTCATCATATATTATCACCCTATCTTCCGGATCCACTGCGATATAAAGACATACAAATGGGTTTTCATAGCCAAAATCAATACTCCTGAACCTCTGCCATTCTGGATCAATGTTTATTTCACTAGCAGGAATTACATGAATAGATGGATCAAATTCACTATATACTTGCCCAGATAGGAATGTAAATTCCGCACCATATTCCTGTTCAAACGCTTCCTTGCTTAATGTCCTTCTAGCCTCTTCTATATCCTCATTATGAAGATGTGGGTTGTTCCAAGATGGAAAATGAAAGCTCTCCCATTCCGGATAGTCAGGGTCATTCCCTCGCTTCCAAAGATCATAAAGCCAATTGTACCCTCTTGGCGTTGTAATAAATAAAGCCCAACCATTTCTATCGCTAAGCGTTGGCCTCAAATACTGTTCCCATATAATCCCTTTACAGGATGCGCACTCATCAAAAACCAACCAATCAAGCCCCTCGCCAACAAGGCTATCTGGATGCTCTGCTGATTTCACTTCTACAACCGACTCCCATGGAAATTCCAAATACATAGACCCGCTCTTAAGTGAATAGCTCTTTCTTGTCGTATCAAACTTGAACCTATGTATCAAAGTCCTATAAATCTCACGGAATACCTTCTCACCGAGATCATACGTCTTCGAAACTATCCAGCCCCTAGTTCTAGGCGTTAATATCATAACCTCAGCCTCTTTTGCCGCTAAAAGTGATTTCCCCCACCTGCGTCCCGCTACAACAACCTTAAATCTCGCCCTGCTATTATGTAATAATAATTGACCATAATGCGGTTCATATCCAGAAATCTCAAACCATCTCAGCTTATTAATTGCCAAACAATATTCTCCTATGTAAAATTTGACAAACTCCGATCTATTCCTATATCAATTACCAATCCAATGGCAATTAACTACGCCAAAGAGTAATAATACCTTCTAATTAAAAAACTCATACCTGAATGTTGAATATCTCAACCCCCCTTCAAATCTTTAATCTCAATCTTTAACGGTTATCTGCCTAATTATCTCCTCCCATTTATTGATACTTGAATTGGAAACCTTCTCCTTCTTCTCATCTATCCGTGAGTCAACCTCCAAATAGCATTTAACTGCTTCCGCAAACGTCTTCGGCCTTAAAATTAACGTCTTGACTCTCTCGGATGGATTTGGCATGAGGAACTCATATATTATCTCCTTAATCTGCTCAAGCTTGACAATATCAACAGTTACCTTATTGTCCCCTTCTGTCTTTATCCCAAATTTATTTCCTTTGACCCTTTGAACTCTTGGACTATTAAGTAGTTCCTCATACCATTTCCCCTCTTTTGCATACCTTTTTATCGTGTTTGGAGACTTTGGCATCCCCCTGTGACCCATTACCGCTCTGATATTCCCGTTTTCCCTCAAAAATAGCCTATGAATCCTCTCCCTGTCATATCGTGTTATCATATCCCCAACTTCCTAATAACATTCGATCCTTTTCTCAATTAAAACTGTTCGTCATCAAACAGGTTATCATAAATAGTAACAGAATTCTGTTTTTCTGGCTCATAAACTCGCCCTTCTGTATCTATCTGTATACCTGCATCCTCCATCGCTTCCAAAGATATATGCTTGATAACACCATTATACGAATAGTTCCTCTTTCTCGATTTGATATAATCAATCGCTCTGAACTTAGCCTCACGTAAATACAGCTCCTTACTTTTGCCCCCCTCTGAACTTAAAATACTAATATACATCTCGCTTATTAATTCCTCCGCCAGAAATCTATCACCATAGGATAGCTTAGCAGCAATTTTGCGAATTGGTTTATCATATTCCTCTAAATTAATTAAATTTTTCATTAATATTCCCCCTCTTAAATATATAACGAGTTCGCCAACTTAAAATGTGAAACCCAAATCAACATAAATTAAACACGATACTAGATTGCTCCCAATATATTTTTATTAATTAATTATATCATTAAGAAAAATCCAAGTCAAGATATATTTTCAAAAAAATCACCTCTGCTACTTAACACTATTGCCTAAGGAAATGTCCAAACTTACATCTGAAGCTCAGAAAAAATCTGATTCACCCTCAGTTTTTAAAAGGAACAGGATTCATAAGCATCTGAATAACAGATATGTAAGAAACCATTGAAAATTCACAAAGCTAATTGACATTTTATCAGATAAATAGTATAAATAATAACATTATTTTAGCTTTAGCAATCTGTTACTATTTATTTAGGGAGGTTATAATGGCATTTTCAATTGCGTTGCTATGTGCATTCCTTTTGGGCATGGTAGTAATAGGCATATGGGGTATGCAGAAAACATCTAATATTAGCGATTTTTTCCTCGGTGGCAGGTCTGTGGGTCCTTGGATATCAGCATTAGCTTACGGAACCACATATTTTTCCGCGGTCCTTTTTATCGGATTTGCTGGAAAGTTGGGATGGGGATTTGGGCTTAATGCATTATGGATAGCTTTTGGCAATGCGATTTTCGGCTCATTGTTAGCTTGGTTAGTCTTAGGCAAAAGAACTCGCAGGATGACTCAAAACCTTAATGCGCTTACTATGCCCGAATTTATACAGGAGCGGTTTGGGGCAAAATATCTAAAATTGCTTACAACTGTAATAATTTTTGTATTTCTTTTGCCATATTCTGCTTCTGTCTTTAAAGGATTAGGTCATCTGTTTGAAGTCAATTTTGGCATACACTATGACTATGCGCTTCTAATTATGATCCTTATAACTGGTATTTACCTGATACTTGGCGGATATTTCGCGATCACATTATCCGATTTTATACAAGGTTTGATAATGGTTTTAGGTGCGATAACTATGATATCAGTTTTGACCGGAAAAGCAGGAGGGATATCAACGACGATATCAACTATTTTAACTAATTACAATCAGCATATCCCGCCAGAAAAACAACCAAGTACTTTGATGTTAATATCGCTTGTTTTTATGACGTCATTTGGGACCTGGGGTATGCCCCAAATGGTTCAAAAGTTTTATGCAATAAAAGATGAAAAAGTTATCAAAAAAGCAGCTATTGCCACGACAATATTTGCAGTTATCATAACTTTTTCGGCTTATTTTACTGGTTCTATGACTCATATCTTATTTGAAAAACCTATACTTAATGAATCAGGAGCCACGGATTTTGATAAATTTATACCGGAACTCTTGATAACTCAATTACCATCTGCATTAATGGCGTTGATATTATTATTAGTTTTATCCGCTTCTATGTCTACACTTTCGTCATTGATCCTTGTCTCTGCATCATCCATAGCAATAGATATGTATAAAGGACATATAAACCCAGATGTGTCGCCGAAGAATTCCCTAAAAATTATGAGAGTCTTAAGTGGTATCTTCGTCATAATATCTTACTTCATTGCAAAATATAAGATCGCTATAATAGTAACGCTTATGTCACTTTCGTGGGGAGCGATAGCCGGCTCATTCATGGCGGTATATCTCTATGGACTTTATTGGAAAAGGGCAACGCGGGTCTCTGTATGGTTTGGAGTGCTAAGTGGATTGTCCGTTGTTATAATATCTTTTGTTATACTTGGTCTTGCTGGCTATGATAAAAATGCTCCCATAATAGCTTGTCTGGCGATGATCGTTCCATTTTTTGTTGTTCCAATAGTCAGTTTATTCACAAAACCGCCAAAACAAGAGATTATTAACAGGGCATTCAAAAAGTAACTGCTAATCGAAATATAAACTTAAAAATTAATGTTAGAAATTTAGAAATTTTCGACATAAACTTTACATATAACAATGGAGGAGAGGAATCAAATGTTATTTCAAAGAATTCTGAAAACTCTTATTATGTTTTCTTTATTGTGTTTTTTTACAACAACAGCTATTCTTAATGTGCGATCAGCGGATTATCCTCAATGGCGAGGCATAAACCGCGATGGTATATCCCAAGAAAAAGGTCTGTTAAAGTCCTGGCCCGAGGGCGGACCAAAGCTTTTATGGTCTGTAAACTTAGTTGGGACTGGGTTTTCATCACCATCTATTTTTAAAGATGTTATTTATGTCACAAGCACAAAGGACAACAGGGAGTTTCTTTCAGCGCTTGATCTAAAAGGCAATGTCAAATGGACAACAGAATATGGAAATGCCTTTACTAAATCATACCCAGATGCCCGTTCTACGCCGACAGTTGATGGCGATTCCATCTATGTTATCAGCGGAATGGGCGAAATTGTGTGTTTTGACCTTTCAGGAAAAATAAAATGGTCTGTTGATGGTCTCAATGAATTTCAAGGAAAATATGGCAGTTGGGGGATTGCAGAATCGCCGTTGATCGTAGATGATAAAGTTATTTATACCCCGTGTGGTAAAAAAACTACAATGGTCGCATTAGACAAAAAAACAGGACAAACAGTTTGGATGACCGAAAGCATCAATGACCAAAGCGGGTATGTCAGTCCCATTCTTGCAAAGATAGGAAATAAAAAACAGATCATAACCGTTACAGGTGGATATGTCATAGGTGTTAATGCTGAAAATGGTCATATAGATTGGAAGGTCTCTAATAAAGATATCTCCTCGCCTAGAGATATTAACTGTGTTTCGCCTGTGTTTCATAATGGAAGTGTGTTTGTTACAAGTGGGTATAATGATTCAGGAGCTTTGATAAAAATCTCTGATGATGGGACACAAGCAACCGTTGTTTGGGTAAATCCTGATCTTGATGTCCATCATGGCGGGGTAGTCCTCGTTGATGGGTATATATATGGGGCTAATTGGATCAATAACGGACGAGGGGACTGGGTCTGTCTTGAATGGGACAGTGGAAAAACTATGTATATAACAAGATGGCATAATAAAGGCTCTATCATTTATGCTGATGGTATGTTATACTGTTATGAAGAGGAAGGTGGCAATTTGGGATTAGTAAAAGCATCACCAGAGGGATTTAATGTTGTTAGCTCGTTTAAGATCACACTGGGGGCTGGTCCACATTGGGCGCATCCAGTAATTAGTGATGGTGTGCTTTATATGCGTCATGGTGATGTATTGATGGCTTATGATATTAAAGCCAAACAATGAGGAGACCAAATATGGCTATCAAATACCGTTTTGCATGTCATCTGATAACTTGGGGCAATGAACCAAGACAAAACGCAGAAAAGGTTCTTAGCGAAGTCGCTTCCGCTGGATATGAAGGCGTTGAGGGGGTGCCGATAAGTTCGGCAGAAAACCTTGTTGAAATGGCTGTCCTTGCTTCAAAGTATAAACTTCATATTGTAAACGCAGGAGGAGGGTCTGCTGAAACGAGCATAAATTATAACATCACACTTGGCAATAAAGCTTGTGAAATTCCAGCTTGTGGAAGAAACAATTTCGGCGGTCCTGATCCAACTGATGATGATTTCCGTAGAGCTGGTGAATCCCTCAAAAATTACATAGCTTATGCAAATGAACATAATATAAAACCTTTTCATCACGCACATCTTTGGACTATGATTGAAACAGTGGAAGATGCAGAAAAGATGCTTAAATATGCTCCCGGGCTTTATCTACTTTTTGATACAGGACATCTAACTGCCGCCGGGTCAAATGCCCTCAGAGTTTTTGATAAGCTCGGGGATAAAATAGCACATGTCCATCTAAAAGATTTTACTGCTAATGATCCAAAGACATGGAATCACCGAAAAAGCAAATGGGGAGAAGAAGGCAGGTTTGAAGAGCTTGGCAAAGGAAATATGGGATTAAACGTGAAAGCCATATTGAAGGCATTAGAAGATATCGGATATGACGGTTGGGTCTCTGTCGAGCAGGATCAGGCTACGCATCATTCACCTGCTGAGACTGCGAAAGTCAATATGGAATATATAAAAAGCTTGCTATAACAAATAAAAAATTTCATCAGAATATGATTTTGCTTTGGGGGTGAGATTATGCCCATAGTTTTGATAAATCTTTTATGGATAATATTGCCTGCGGTCGTCCTAGAAACTCAAGGGAAAGAATTTCTTATAGATAAAAAACCTGTCTTTTTATTGGGTGCAAGTTATTATGCAGGACTTGGTGCGCCAGATGAGTTTATTGACAAAGACTTAAAAGATCTCAAAGAGAAAGGCTTTAACTGGATAAGAGTTTGGGCAACTTGGGGGGCATTTGGCAATAACGTATCAGCAGTTGACGATAAAGGCGAAGCAAGAAAACCATATCTAACAAAACTGAAAGAGCTATGCGAAAAAGCAAACGAGCTCGGGATGATCGTGGATGTCACGCTTTCAAGGGGCGACGGTGTCGCCGGATCAGGCTCACTCCCATCGGCAGAATCTCATCTCAATGCGGTGACAGTCCTTGCAACAGAATTAAAGCCTTACAGGAATATCTATATTGACATCGCGAATGAACGAAATATCCAAGACCGTCGTTATGTGGGATTTGAAGAACTAGCTATTTTGCGAGACCGCATTAAATCTATCGATCCTCAAAGATTAGTAACCGCATCGCATGGCGGCGACATATCGGAAGATGAATTAAAGAAATATCTTGAAATTGTCAGAGTTGATTTTATAACACCTCATAGACCTCGCCATTCAAATTCTCCACAACAAACAGTAGATAAGACAAAAGAATACCTCCAAATGATGGAAAAGATCGGAAAAATCGTGCCTTTACATTACCAGGAACCGTTCAGAAAAGGCTATGGTTCTTGGGAACCTTCTGCTGAGGATTTTTTGACAGATCTTAAAAACGCAAAAGAAAATGGCGCTGCTGGTTGGTGTCTCCATAACGGCGATGTAAAAGCCAAAAACGATGGGCGACCAAGAAGGTCATTTGACATGCGTAAGGAAGAAGGAAGGCTTTTTGATCAACTTGACGACGAGGAGAAAATGGTAATTAATGGACTAGACCTTATCTTGAAATAAATGGCACTGGCTAAAAATTACGATAAAACAACTAGTCTAATCTTTATATTTTAGATTGAAGGGGTAATAAAGATGAAATATAAAAACCATAGAGTTGATCTTTGCGTCATCGGCGGAGGGCTTGCTGGTATGCTAACAGCTATAGCTTCTGCTAGGCATGGCATAAAGGTTCTATTAATGCAAGATAGACCTGTTCTCGGCGGAAATGCTTCTTCTGAAATAAGGATGTGGGTCGGCGGAGCGCACGGAAAAAACAACCGAGAAACTGGCTTACTAGAAGAGATAATGTTAGAAAACCTTTACCGTAATCCTTACCGTATTTATTCAATATGGGATAGCATCCTATATGAAAAGGTTAAATTTGAGGACAATATCACATTGTTGTTAAACTGTTCCTGTAATGACGCAGAAATGGATGGAAACACTATTAGAAAGGTTAAAGGTTGGCAACTTACAACCGAGACCTGGCATATAGTAGAAGCGTCATTATTCGCCGATTGTTCAGGCGATAGTATCCTTGCCCCGTTATCAGGTGCTGAATTCCGTATGGGACGTGAATCTTCTTTTGAATTCAATGAAGACATAGAACCGGAATTTGCAGACAAAAAGACAATGGGAATGAGTTGTCTTATTCAGGCACGAGAGACCGATAGCCCCAAAAAGTTTATTCCCCCCTCGTGGGCTTATAAATATATATCTGACGATGATCTGCCATACAGGGGGCACGATGTCAGAAGTTCAAACTTTTGGTGGATTGAACTTGGCGGAGAGCAAGATACTATCCACGATACTGAGGCTATAAGAGATGAATTGCTGAAAGTAGCCTTTGGCGTGTGGGACCACATAAAAAACTATGGCGATCATGGAGCTGATAATTGGGTGCTTGATTGGGTTGGATTCCTCCCCGGAAAACGGGAAAGCAGAAGGTATGTCGGCGATTATATATTGACACAAAATGACGTCCGTACGGAAGGACGTTTTGATGACATAGTTGCCTATGGCGGATGGTCTATGGATGATCATCATCCCGGAGGTATGAATTGGAAAGGACAGCCGACAATATTTCATCGCGCACCATCGCCTTATGGAATACCTTACCGATGTCTTTACTCAAAAAATATAGATAACCTTCTTTTCGCTGGAAGGAATATAAGTGCTACTCACGCGTCTATGAGTTCAACAAGAGTTATGGCAACCTGTGCGGTGATCGGTCAAGCGGTCGGGACTGCATCTGCAATTGCCATTAAATACGGTCTTTCTCCAAGAGGAGTATATCAGGAAAAAATTAAAGAATTACAGCAGACATTGATGGATGATGACTGCTACCTTCCTTGGAAGGTCAGAGAAGTCCCTGATCTGTCAAAATCTGCTCAATTATCCGCTTCTGATGGTGATGCTGAGGTTCTACGTAATGGGATAGATAGACCTATTGGTGATGTCGATAACGGTTGGATAGGAAAAATTGGCTCTTGGATTGAATATTCTTTTACAACTCCCCAAAAGATAAAAGAGTTTCGTTTTATCTTTGACAGCGATCTAAACAGAAAGCCACTTAATATGCCTTGCAATTACCCATTAAACCCTCAATTTGCTAGTGTTCCAAAAACAATGACAAAATCCTTCCGCATAGATTTTTTAGATGATAATGGACATTGGAAGACATTATTCCGAGAGGATAACAATTACCAACGATTAGTTCGGATAAGACGAAATATCAAGACAAGTGCTGTCAGGTTCATTCCATTAGCAACTTGGGGAAATGATGATGTGCATATTTTCGCTTGGGATATAAGATAGATACTCTCCGGAGAAGGAAAGTATGAAAATAACCTTTATCGGTGCTGTCCAGACCGTCACGGGATCGATGCACCTATTGGAAGTTAATGGAAAAAGAATTCTCTTAGATTGTGGACTATACCAAGGCAAACGAAAGATTGCCTTTGAATTAAATAGAAACTTTCCTTTTGATCCAGCCTCAATAGACATACTTACATTATCACACGCACATATAGATCATAGCGGAAACATACCAACTCTTGTCAAAATGGGATTTAATGGGAAGATATTTGCTACATCAGCCACTGTTGATCTATGTGAGATAATGCTCTTGGACTCCGCACATATTCAAGAGAAAGATGTTGAATTTGTCAACAAGAAAAGGATAAAGCAGGGGAAAAATCTATTTGAACCACTTTACAATCAAGATGATGCCAAGCGAGCATTAGAACATTTTATCCCTGTGCCTTATGAGAAAAAGGTTGAGCTATTCTCAAACGTAGAAATAACATATCACGATGCAGGGCATCTTCTTGGGTCTGCAATTACAACAATAGATGTAACGGAAAATGGAAGCAAAAAAAGGCTTGTATTCACCGGCGATCTTGGGCGAAAAGGTATGCCAATATTGAAAGACCCCACACCTATTCATAATATCGACTACCTTATAACAGAGAGCACTTATGGAGACCGTATCCATTTGCCTGAACAAGATGTAAAAGCTCATCTCGCAGATCTGATTATGAAGATAGCCTTAAACAGGTCTAAACTAATTATACCTGCTTTCAGTGTTGGCAGGACGCAAACTCTAATTTATTTTTTAAATCAGCTATATAATGAGGGGAAAATCCCGCCAGTCCCAATCTTTGTAGATAGTCCGCTCTCAACTAAGGCAACGGAAATATTCTGCAGACACGAAGACTGTTTTGATACTGAAACGTTGGAAATGATGATGACAGGGGTAAACCCGTTTACTTTCAAAACGTTGAAATACATACAAGAGACTGACGACTCAAAAAGGTTAAATCAAATGGACGGTCCTATGGTAATAATCAGTGCGTCGGGAATGTGTGAATCAGGACGTATACTCCATCATCTAGCAAACAGTATTGAAAATCGACGTAATATAATTCTTATAATAGGTTTTCAGGCAGAAAATACTCTTGGCAGAAAGCTCGTAGATGGTGAGAAAGACGTCAGAATCTTCGGGGATGAATATAGAGTGATGGCAAGCGTTGAAGTCATAGACGCTTTAAGCTCACATCCAGACAAAAACGAGTTTATTGAATATTTTGATAACATCAAAACGAAACTTGATGGTGTTTTTGTTGTCCACGGAGAGTTAAGTCAATCAGAAGCACTAGCAAAATCCATAGAATCAAGATATAACTGCACAGCAATTGTCCCTAGTCCAGGCGATACCGTTCAAATATGAGAGGTTAAATTTAATGATTAAAAAAGGTCGTTGTGATATAAGGATAGTCGCTTTTTTCTATATTTTTTTATTTGTTCCTATCATATCTTACGCTCTGCCTATGCCAAAAGAAGGGCTTTTGATCTCCAAAGATCAAGCAGACGAAATCCGATCAAAGGTCATCGGGCTTGGCGATCATCAAGCAATGAAAAAGGTCAAGGATAAGGCAGAGAAAGCGTTGTTACAATGGACAAAGGATAAACCAGAAATTGAAAGGTATGTTGATAAATTATTGGACGTTTGGTGGGAAAGCAACCCCAAAGAATACATACCAGAAGACGCGATATCCACATCCAAATTATTAGGCGAAGCGATGGACAACACGTCTAGTATGGCATTTATATATTTTCTCACAGGAGAAAATAGCTATGCAGAAGCCTGCTATGAGATCATAGAGATGGCTGGTCGTGTCCCTCGTTGGGGATGGTTTAACTGGGACGGCGCGAATATGCCTCAAATACATTATGGTATTCTTACTCGCAATATCGCAGTTGCGATTGACTGGTGTTGGGACGGTTGGAATGAACGACAAAGGAAAAAAGCAATTGAAATTATAGCGGAAAAAGGTGTTGAAAGCTATTGGAGACTTGTAAATCATACGCCATTTATGGCATATCACCATCTACGGTCAAAAAATCAAGGCAACAATGCCCTTTCCGCAGCGATTATGGCTTCATTAGTTGTTGGAGATAATATACCAGAGAATAAGGTTTGGCTGGAAACACTTATCGGCTCTTTTTCATGGATTGTAACACACGATATCGGATATGCAGGGCAAAATTTGGAGTCAGGGTTGCCCGGATACTGGTCTATATCTATGCAAAACCTTTACACTGCCGCTTCTGCGATTTACAACGCAAAAGGCATAGATTTTCGCGTGCATATCGGTTTCACAGAAGCGACATATTACCCAATATACCACGAGGCAACAATCCCTCCAGTTGAAGAAGGAAAACCTGTTGAGATAATATATGGTAGTTCATCGCTTATAGACGGAACCCCTATCGAGTTGCCTCACAAACATACTGGAAGTTCATGGTGGTTTGATTACGCGAAAAATTTCCCTGATTCACTAGCCAATTACTTTGTCTCGAAAATATGGGATACAGATATTGAAGATGCACATCAAGCAGGCTTGTCGGACATTTTGAAAATATTATGGGTTGCTTTATCAGAAAAACCTAATAATATCAAATATCCAACCGCACTTTTTGGGACAACTGACAGAATGGCAATGTTTCGCTCTGGTTATGGCTCTCCACATACATATCTTTACTTCAATAGCAATGTGTTCCTTTCTTCACGAAATGAGATTTTATGTGCTACTTCTGGGCATTCATGGCATTTTCCTTGGCATCAATATGCGATAGCTGAATCGGTGTTAGAAACAGAAGGACAACCATTCTCGCCAAGTATGTTGATATATGCATATTATGACCGCGATTTTATCAGTATGATCCGATCAAAAAGTTGGACGAGTAATATAAAATATTATAAAAAACGTGAACAAGAAGAATCGTATAAACAATATAAAGTGCGAAATAGGGATATAATTTATGTCCGTTCTGATGATTGGAACAGTATTTCAGACTATTTTCTTTTTATTGACCGTGTTGAGCATGACAAACCTGCTTGGCATAGCTTCAATTGGCATCTTTGGAATAGCCCCGGAAACGAGGGAAGTTATGAGATAATCTCTCCAAATACTGTCATCGGTCGCCGTCCAAATGCTGATGTCTTACTTGTAACTCTATCACATAATACGATGGGCTACGAAACTCAGGGGATACCATCACAACCCAATGCAAATTACCAGTTAGATCACAATGCACTTTTACTTCGCGCTATAGCTGGCGGTATGACAGAAGTTTCTGAGTCACCTCAGTCTATCTCTGCTGATCTGTGGACAGAGGGGAAAACAATTGAAATAGATGGACGAACAGCTAAACATTTACCAAGCTTTAAGGACCTCAGACCATCCCTTGAATCTCCGATCAGGCTTACAAAAGATGTCCGATATAAAGTTAGCATTTATGCTAAAAAACGCAATGCAAAAGTCTATGAAAACTTTGCATGGACGATCAATATATTTTTGTTGGATGACGATGGAAACGTCGTTAGAATGGTAAATGTCGGCGATCGTGAACCTGACCCGCTCAGGCTCACAGACACCGCATCCTTCCGATCAGATTATGATTGGCTTGAATCAGTAACCTATTTTGATGCACCGTCAGACGTTACAAGGATCAAGATGGAGTTACTTCCAGCGACATGGGGACATTCTCCATATGACCTAAAACCTGATTCTGAACTATGGCTTTCTGATATATTGATAACCCCTCTCGGTATTCCAAAGAGGACAGAAAAAGACAGGTTGGTTACATTAGTGATGCCAATGGAGAAAGACTCTAAGATCCCAAGAATAATTGTCAGAAATACCTCTCAAGGTTTGCAAGCGACGGTAGAACATCAAAACGGAACAAATGACGTCATATCAATAGATAATAATGATGTTGTACGTATAATCAGAAGAAGCTTAGTTGGTATAAAAAGGTTTGCCGGTGTCACAATGCCAGTTCAATTCTGCACAAACTCATTAGAAAACCAAGTCCAACTCAAAAAAGGTCTATCAAAATTGACTCAGGAAGTATTGAAAGAACGTGATAAATATGTATTAAAAGGTTGGGATAATATAGCCTTGTATGCAGAAGTTACAGCGTCAGCCACTCGCGATCAGCGATTCTCTCCAAAGCGTGTAATCGATAACAAAACGTGGGAATTTCCAGCGGACGGCATATTGGATTACACAATTGGAGAGATTCAGACAACGCAGGGCTTTGGATATGGTAAAAATGAGAAAATGTCTTATACGGAAAATATGAGCAGTTTGCCTTTTAACATTCCTCCAACTTACTGGCTTCTCCCTTATCGTCAGACAGGAGACATCACATTAAAGCTCAAAATTCCAAGTAAATTGAGATTAGTTCGCATATTGAACACATCAAACGCAGGACTTTATGATTACGGGACAATTGACTTCCGTTTGGAGTTGTTAGACAAAAATCAAAAACCGGTATATACGAAATCTGGCAGTTTCGGTAAGGTTTGGGACCATGCATTTAGATCAGCATTTGCTATGCCCGAATTTTTCAATTCTTACGGACCTACTTTCGATGGATTGCTCACAAAAGGGGCAAAGTTGCCTTTTGGAAGTGGTTGGCAAGATATTAATATTGAATATTCAGGCATCGTCCATTATGTCAGGATCGTCATTTTGAGTTATTGGGGGCTTGGCGGAGGGTTAAACGAAGTTCAGGTATATGCAAAAGATTAAGATTTTTCTCTGATAACTTCAACTATCGTAACACTACAAGCATTTATCTTCTTCAAATGTCTATCGTAAATTTTTATAGGTATAAAAGATAGAAAAAATAAGATTAAACCTATAGATAAACTTAACATCTGTTTGCCAAATATTATATTGGTCGTGATAACGCCTATAAACAATGACAATAAAGGTAAGCCAAAAACTAAAAGAGACGAGCCAAATAGCCTATTAGAATTAATCATTAAACTTACTTTATCACCTATCTCTGCACCAATGGGATTCTCTGCTTCTGTTATCATATAACCGTCATCTCTCGCTAAACAAGCTTTGCAATGAGAGCATAAATACGAGCTCTTAACTTTGACAGTTGCGGTTTTATTGTGAATTCCTATTATTATACCTTCTTCGTATTCATTGATCACTGTCATAAACTTACTTCACAATATGAAGCCAATCGTGGAAAAGAAAGTAGGTTCTGCCGATAAGGAGGGAAATTCTCGCCATAACAGTATATCCAAATGCTGCGCCAAATGATACCATAAGGAAGATTATGCCGATCTTGGAAGCTACCCTTGTGGGTCCTTTATGTTCTATTGAGAAGAAAAAATAAAATAAAGTGAACAATAGACCAAGTGCAATTACTATGGCATTAACACTATTTAACGGCTGGATAGTGGCTTCCATCTGTCTGAAAATGAATGACTGCATAGTTCTTGGAATTGAAGCACCCGCACTGACGCCGATCATAAAAGCTAGGGGCCAGCGGATCAACCATCTATATTTTGGAATAAATCTACTGAATATCAACAGACCTATACACGCAGGAATGATGACTGTATAATCGCCCTGTTGATTTATAGGGTTCCAGATCAATCTGATGACGGTCTGATGCCACGCTTGAGCTATCGTATATCCAACGGATACGCCGACATATAGATGTTCTGCAAATCTATAAAATGGGTTATCTTTGTATAGAAAGCTAAACACACAAAGTGTTAATCCAGCAGCTATCCATATACCAATTGTTTCAGTCATAATTCGTCGCCTCTGATAACTTTTTGTTTTTCCTTCTGACTGTGAAGTATGAAATATTGGCAATTATTATAAGCAGTATGATCGCAAGATGAGCCATAGATTGTGAATCCATACCTATACTTGCCCTGCCACGTGCTTGCACCAGTTTTTCATATTCCGCAGCACCTTTCATTCCGCCTACCAATCCCACCAATTGTCCCGAGTTCAGATAAGGGTAATATCCAACTGCACTAACCGCAGTGACACCAGCTGCTATTGGGACCTTGTGTGGAGAGCCTGCGTAAGCTATCCAAGCTTCTGGCGTCGACCCAGCTGCAAGATCAATTACCAGTGATATATCTTTATAGTTCTTGATACCTTTCATGACAGGTATTTGTGATATTGGCTTTTGATCGTAGTTTGTCTTGAACACTGATGTAATATCTTCGCCTATACGCATAATTGCCATAGCACCACTCGGAACAAAGCCAAGATAGGTATAATCCTTATCCCTTTCAGCGATCCCTTCTGCTGCTTCTCTCATAATTATATCGCCAAGAGAAGTGCCTGTTATCCATAAAGTCATACCGATAACTCTGATCTTTCTTAGATAAGCGTGTTTTAAGACAGCAATACTCATAGGATAAAGTTCTGCTAATGCAGCTGGATCAAAGTCCATAGAGACTAATATTACAGAGCCTGCCGGGAGTTCATCTATATAGTCATAGACACTTTTGACCTCTTTTGTTATCGTTATAGGCATGCCAATTGGGAGTAGAAGAGGCACTATCACTGTTAAAGCGATCAAGATAAAAATGTATCGTCTATCAAAATTGCCGATCTTTTCCCAGAAACTCATCCTTTACTCTCCAACGCCCATATATGATCTTTCAATGCCAAGTATTATCTTAATTGAAGTTGCTATTGCACCAAGGCTAACCCCTAAGATAATACCTCTTCTAGCTGCCATACTTGGAACGTTAAGTATCCAACTGGCTATATCTTCTGGTAAATTCTCTTTCCATTGCAAAACTGCATCAGGCATTATCGTTTGCCATAGAAAGCTACCAATGGGCACTCTGGCAAGCATAACAACAACAGCAGTTACAAGCATAAGCGTTGCTTCAAGCGTCCTTGCACGGAACGCTCTATAAGCTGCGGAAGCTATGAAGAACGCAAGTAACGAGAACATCGTCGCTTGCATAGGTATCTGGACATTTTTAAACATCCATTCAAAGATTGTACCTTCACCAACTCCCCAAAAAAGACCTACTATTGCCATAAATGCCATACTGATAAAAGTTATTATGCTATATGGCATATTTGGAGTTTTACGTGCTATTCGTGTGTAATGTAACTGTATCAATGAACTTAGCCCTATGATAAGTGCAGGTATGCTTATGATCATAGTCCAATTGATCAGTTTGTCATATAAATCTGTAAAAGGAGGGTGAGGTATGAAGAATTGCACTATCATAACAATTCCAAAGATAAAGCACAACGCTAATGGTAACCGTAATTTCATATTCTCTCCCAATATTTTTAACGACTTTTAACCTCGCCCCAAGTTACGGCAAGCTTGCCGTTTGGTTTAACAGAAAGCGTAGGGTCGCTTGCTGGGTCTTTTTTATCGGAAAAGATGAATATATCATCGACAAATCCGCCTTCTTTAAGGTATTGCTCAGCAGACCATGCATGAAAGATGACGAAAGTGCCAAGCTGTGGCATTTTACAATCCTCCATCTTTTTTCCATCTACATAAGCAGTTAGCGTTCCCGCATCGATGACATAGGAGAATAAATGCCAACCTGTTGACCGTTTGTTTCCTACACATATCTCGCCTTTGTCGGCTGATCTGAAGTAATATCCAGTGCAGTTCGGACCCGTTGTGCATAGCCCCATATACATCCAGCTTCCTGAGCCTATGGGCCAACCTGTTATTTTTGTTGTTTCAGTGGTGCAACCTATAACTTGTGCGTTGACATTTGCCTCTTTATCATTATCATATAAATAGCAATATATCGTTGCAGTTTTTAGGACTGATTCAAGTATATGATAGATACCATTGGTGCTACCTATCCACCAGGATTTTTTCCCTGTATGTGCTTGTTTGTCTGATATTGTCCCACCTGTTGGACCGCCAACTCCTCCGCCAGCAGTCCCCCATTTTGTTTCGTCTAATTTATCTGCTTCAAAAGTCTCGTAAAAAACCAGCTTAGCTGATACTACATTAACCAATAAAAGGCTTAAAATTAACAATGCAACAGATAGTCTGATCTTCATTTTTCCTCTCCCGATCAATGTCCACTAAAGAATTTCGTCACCCAGTGGAAAAAGGATGATCCAAAACGAGTTCCAAAAGACTCCATTAAAACACCTAAAAATATCGCTACCATAAGAAGCAATTTGCTCCAATCCTGTCCTTTCAGACTTCCAAGTAAAAGCGGTTCCCTTGCTAGATAGGCACTTGCAGCGTATAGCTCTTCGCCGATAAGTGTGTAATCACATGCAGCAATAAAGAACGGCAATTGTGCGTCAGAGTCAGTTCCTGCTATTTGAATAGCCCCTGTCGCATTGCCAGTTTCTGCAAGTAAAAGCGATTCCGCATAGAAAAATCCCATATAGAATATCGCAGCGGGTTTTTCCCTCATCATTATCCCATTGACAGCACCTACATAGGCAAATTGGTCATCACTGACAAAATAGATGTTATCCTCTTTATATGTGTCAGGTTTACCTGCGTCAATATGTGCAGACTTAACTATTTCTCGCTCCACTACTGTAACAAATGAATCATAACCGGGCAAAATCAATGGGGTATCATACTCAGCAGCCTTTCGCGCTACTCTGCTCAATATGTTCAAACTTGCAAGGGTTGATATATCCCCAAGCCCGCTAAGCCCGGTCAAATACAATATCGGTCTGCCCATTTCAGTCGCTCTGCCAATAGCTTCATCGACAGCTTCTATGCCTGATATACGTCTGATGAAAAATTCTTTCCCTCGCCTTGCACTATATATGCAATAGACTATTATACCACCAAAAACGACAACAGCTATCGCGATAAACTTATAATCTTTGTTGAACCACTGTGCAGTAGCCTTAACTGCTCCAGAGACCTCTGAATCTATCTTGTTTCCTTTTTCATCAATTGCCCTGATGATATAATAATATTCAACACCTCTAATGATATTATCTTCATCAACATATCTATTTACACCTCTGGGGACTTGACCAACTTCATAGAAACCGCCTGTTGATGATGTGCTTCTGAGGATAGAATACTGTTTGACCTTGCTATCTTTCATAGATACACTCCATCTGATTGTTATACTTTTGCCATCATCATTAGGAGTATCGGTAGCAATAACATTGCGGACTGGCATTAAGGGCTCTTCACTGATATTTTCAGTTGAAGACATTTCCTGAGGAAATATGCATTTTATAATCAAAATTTGACAGATAACGATAAAGATAATTAATGCAAACTTAGAGGCTTTCATATCTTTTTACCATTTAAAAACTTTCAATAAAACAAGAATTATGAACAGAATAACATACAAAAATATACTAAGTCAAGCCTAAAATATAGGCATTTCAACAATTTTTGACAAATATAGGCATTTCAACAATTTTTGACTATAAAATCAAATAACTCTTTGGTATATTTTAGTTTTGCATCACGCACCTGTAATGGAAGCATCTTTCCAGATGCTGGAATTCTATTTTCTCCCGGTATTTCTAGGTTAAAAGCCTTATCATATCCTATATCGATCATTCCCTTGATCACGCTAGACCAGTTTATATTTCCGCCAAACAAAGTCTTATGCTGATCACTGGAGCCATCGTTGTCAGAAATATGTGTTGCCATCAATCTACTTCCACACTCGCTTATTGCGTTATACATATCCAACCCTGTCACATTTGCATGGCTTGTATCGAAACATATACCTAAGAAATCAGAGCCGATATTATCAATTAATTCGTTTATATCATATATAAAAGCACCAAATCTTTTTGGGTCTTTGTTTTCCCTTTCTTGCATATTTTCAATACAGACTTTAACGTTAAGGTCTTTTGCGATTTTAGAGAGATGATCAAAAGCAGAAAGATTAAGGTCAAAGATCGTCTGTTCTTCTTCATCAGTCTTAGCACCTTTTCTTCCACCGGGATGTATTACAAAATATGGTATGTTAAGCACATGAGAATAGTTTAGCCATTTGACCGCGGTTTCTATATCTCTTTTTCTGGTCTGCGGGTCTTGATCTGCAACGTCGAGAGACAAAGGAGAGTGTATCTGCCAGATTTTTACTCCATAATCCTCGCATACTGTTCTGAGATATTGAAGCTGTTCTTTCCAGTCATCTCCTTGCGTTGCCATCTCTCCGTGTTCAGCGGATAATTCTATATTTTTCCAACCAAGCTCAGCTAAACGGATGATCGCATCCCTTGGGGTCAAATCTATATAAAAGCTAGTCCACATACTTAATTGCATTTTGTATCCCTCACTCCCAAACTTTTCAAAATCTTTTGTTAACATAAAGCATAACATAGCATCAAGAGGAAATCAAGACTGAAAAACTCTGATGATCGGACATAAGTTCGGACAAATATGCCCTCCTATGATAAAATATTAGAAAATATTAAA
>FWPV01000746.1_pt1 | contig 41642 bp, 36 predicted proteins | sample 2228371 | NCBI WGS metagenome assembly FWPV01 (sample SAMEA103939776, study PRJEB20133) | metagenome
ATATCGGTCGCTAACCCTTCAATTAGGCTCTTTTTTACACTTTCAGTTAGGTTCGGGATTAGACTTTTAATTAGACTAAAAGTCAGACCTTTCCTTAGAAAAAGAATTAGACCAGGGCTTAAACTTTGGTCTAAACTAGCTTTTAGGCTTATTTTTGGATTTTCAATGCCATACCTGTATTCCCTTCCCATTTAGTATCTTTTTAACCATAGAGACAATATGTGGAATCTGGGCGCCAAAGGTTTGGCGATTTTTATGAAATTTAACCTTGACGAAAGGGTTTTTTTCAATATAATGACAGTTTGTGGTTAAATTGCTCTTAGGTGATGAAGCCTGCGCCCGAGGCGCCTACGAAGGGGGCTGTCGGGTCGCCTGTGCCTATCCGGGAACCCCTTCAACCGAGATCCTAGAAGCTCTTAGTGAATATAAAGAGGTATATTGCGAGTGGTCAACAAATGAGAAGGTAGCGTTTGAGGTCGTGTTTGGAGCGGCAAATGCTGGTGCCCGCTCCTTGGTGGCGATGAAGCACGTAGGTTTGAATGTCTGCGCCGATCCTCTCTTCTCCTCCGCTTATATCGGGGTGAAAGCCGGGATGGTGATTGTCACCTGCGATGACCCAGGAATGCATTCCTCCCAAAACGAGCAGGATAACCGATTCTATGGTCTAATGGCAAAACTCCCTGTCCTCTGCCCTTCTGACTCCCAAGAGGTGAAGGATTTCACAAAGACCGCCTTTGAGATTTCAGAGCAATTTGAAATCCCAGTGATTTTGCGTCTTACGACCCGTGTCGCCCATTCCAAATCACCGGTAAATTTGGAAGAGAGGGTTGAATTGCCAGTTAAGGGTTATATTAAGGATACCCCTTCTCGAAATCTGATGCCCCAGTTCGCCCGGAGGCGACATCCCCTATTGGAAGAGAAGTTAAAGAGGCTTGAGGAGTATTCGGAAAAGACTCCACTCAACAAAATTGAGTGGGGAAGTAAGAGTTTTGGGATAATTGCGGATGGGGTCTCTTATCTCTATGCGAAGGACGCCTTTCCCAAGGCTTCTTTTTTGAAGTTGGGCATGGTCTATCCCTTTCCGAAGAACCTGGTACGGATTTTCGCGCAAGGGGTAAAAAGGGTCTATGTAGTGGAGGAAGTTGACCCATTCATAGAAATTTTAGCCAAGGAAGCCGGGGTGAAGGTCTTCGGCAAGGATTTTCTCCCTCGTTGCGAGGAGTTGAACCCCTTCATCGTCCGCAACTCCCTTTCTAAAAAGAAAGTAGAGATTGAGAGGGAGGAGGTCATTCCCCGCCCACCGGCTCTCTGCCCTGGCTGTCCCCACACCGGGATATTTTACCTATTGCAGAGAAAGGATTTTATCCTTTGTGGCGACATCGGTTGTTATACCCTTGGCGCTCTACCACCCCATAACGCCTTGGAGAGTTGTATCTGTATGGGTGCCTCAATCACCTATGCCCACGGCGTAGAGCGGGCGATTAGACAACAGGATAAGAGGAGGGTTGTGGCTCTAATTGGTGACTCAACATTCTTCCATATGGGGATACCGGGTTTAATCAATGTCGGCTATAATAAGGGGAATGTTATTACTATCGTCTTTGACAACCAAACGACCGGAATGACCGGACATCAGGACCATCCCGGAACCGGTAAGACCTTGATGGGTGAGGAGACGAGGATGATAAAGATTGAAGAGATCGCCAAAGCCTGTGGGATTGAAGATGTCTATATCTTAGACCCCTATCAAATAAGGGAGAATCGGAAGAAGATAAGGGAGATCTTTGAGAAGGAAGGACCAAAGGTTATAATATCGCGACGTCCTTGTGCCCTTTTAGTCCCGAGAAAAGAGGCGAAGAAGGTCATTTCCGATTTGTGTAATGGTTGTCGACTCTGCCTCCAATTGGGTTGTCCGGCGATTATGTTTAAAGAGGAAAAGGTAATAATTCAAGACGCCTTCTGCGTTGGCTGTGGGATGTGCCAAGAACTCTGCCTAAAGGGGGCAATTGTATGAAAGTAACCAATCTCACAGAAGAAAAGATTGATGATTTAATAGGTATTTGTATTCCAAAGGGGAAAGAAGACGACATGGTATTTAAGGAGGGTGCAGCAATAAAAAAGCGTTATGTCCGGAAACTCCTTTCGGAATATTGTTATCATTATGCCAAAATTGCCTATTTAGACGATACACCTGTCGGAATGATTCAATTCGCACCCAAAAGAGAAGAGGAGATTCTGGAAATCCTTTGCATCTTCGTTCCCCAAAGCCAAAGGCAGGGGATTGGCAAGATGTTATTAAATAGCTTGATTTTAGATATGAAGATGCCTCAGCCATTTCTAAATAATAAAGTTCCAAAAGGTTTAATAACCTATGCCTTTGAAAGTGGCGCTGGCTATCCCCAGCACCTATTTTATAAAAGGTGCGGTTTTAAACCGGCATCCCTTACCAATCCTCACTTACTTTATTATCCAATTGAAAAAGGCTGGAAATACATTCCCCCGAGGAGAGAATATATTCCGTTGAGCGAAGACCGAGGTAAGGCAATAATTTTTTATGACGTCAATTGTCCCTGGTGTTATTATTTTACAAATAAGACGGAAATGGCAATAAGAGAAGTTGCCAAAGATATTCCGATAAGAAAGATAAGTAAAGAAGAAGAGAGAGAAGAGGTGCGAAAACGGGGCAATGTACCATTTGTCATCATCAATGCCCAACCGATAAGAACTTTCATTACGGATGAAGAGAATTTTAAGAAAGAGGTTAAAGAGGCTTTAGGGCAATGAAGAGAGAAAAAGGGAATATCTTAATCTGTGGGACCGGTGGTCAAGGGGTTCTATTGCTCTCCGATATCTTAGGATTAGTCGCTCTCGCCGAAGGTTTTGATGTGAAGAAGAGCGAGGTCCACGGAATGGCCCAAAGGGGTGGGAGTGTCGTCTCTCATCTCCGTTTTGGCAAGAAGGTCTATTCACCCTTAATTGCGGAGGGGGAGGCGGACATCATCTGTTCTTTAGAGAAGTTGGAGGGATTGCGGTATAGCCACTTCCTTTCACCGAAAGGGGTCTTAATTACCGATACCTTGGAGATTGAACCCCTCCCGGCTCTCATCGGTGAGGTCTCTTATCCGAAGGATATTGAGGAGAGGATAAAGAAGAGGGTGAAGAGAGTCTACTTCATTTCCGCCTTCCAAAAGGCAAAGGAGTTAGGCGAGGTTCGGGTCCAAAATATTCTTCTCTTGGGCTTTCTTTCAAACTTTTTGCCTTTTAAGGAGGAGAGTTATAAAGAGGTGATAAAGGAGAGTGTTAAGGCAAAGTTCTTAGAGATAAACTTGAAGGCTTTAGAAGTCGGTAAAAGCCTTAAAAAAAGGAGATGATATGAAACGGTCTCTTTTCTTTAGTATCATTTCAGTTTTCTTTTTTTTCTCCTTAAATGCTTATTCGTCCCATTATGAGATGGGACGGACCTATACTTTCACTCCGCAACCGGATGAAGACTGCTACCTCATCTCTTTCGCCAATGGGTTTTTTATTGATACCCGAGTTGGCGACCCAGACCTTCCCGAAGAGTTGACAATTACCCCAAAGGCAGACGAAAAGGTCTATCATCTAATTCAGTTTAAGGAGCCGATAAGAAATGAGTTTAGAAAGGAGTTGGAAAGGTTCAATATCAAGACTTTTGGCTATCTTCCTCACTATGCGGTCTTAGCGAAGATTAGCGTCGAAGAGACGGAAATCCTTACTTACCTTCCATTTATCAACTGGGTTGGTATCTTTCAACCAGCTTATAAAATCCAGGACCTTCTCTTGTCGGCAACCGGCATAAAAGAGATAGTTCTCCAAGTAATGCCGGGGGAAGGGATTTCACCGATCACCAATTTAATCACCGAAAGGGGAGGGCGGATTGATGAGATTATGGAGACAGACTTCGGGAAGACGATAAAGGCAACCGTTGAAGCGAATACGATTCCAGTGCTTGCCCGCCTTCAAGAGGTCCTTTGGATTCAAGAATGGAATGAACCGACAATCTGTAATGACAACTGCCAATGGGTTGTTCAGACCGGCTGGCGTTCCACCGCCCCATCGCCTACTGACACCTCAGCCCGAAGGGTTTGGACAAGGGGCGCGCGGGGAGAGAGGGTGGTTCTCTCCACGACCGATACCGGTCTCAACACTGGACACGATATGTTTCGTGACCCAAACCAATCGGTAACCCCTCCTGGGATTTGGCCAAATCACCGGAAGGTGGTCGCTTATAAGGTCTACGGCACTAATAATGCCTCAGAGGATTTATACCACGGTAGCCACGTGAACGGAACGGTAGCCGGCGATGATTCAATAACTGGTGGCACGAGTTACTACGACGGGATGGCTTTGAAGGCCCGCCTCTATTTCGTTGATGTGGAGAGGTCAGGTGGTCTTAATGTCCCGAATGATTTGACGACCGTCTGGGATACGGTCTATTCTGGTCGGGGCTTACCGGACTCTCTCCGTCCGATAAGGCAACATTCCGGTAGTTGGGGTTGGTCAAACTCCTCGGGAACCTATCTTCTCCAAGACGCCTCAACCGATGCCTTCTCCTGGCGATATAAAGACTTCTTAAATATCATGGCTGCCGGGAACGAGTCAAGCCGAAGGCGAATTCGGAATCCCGGAATCGCCAAAAATGTAATAACGGTTGGTGCCCTAAATAATGGCACCGGTTCTAATGCCATCGCCAGTTTCTCCTCTCGTGGGCCAACCCAAGACGGTCGGATTAAACCAACAGTCTGTGCCCCAGGAGTAAATCTCTGGTCAGCAACGAGAACCGGGACCAATACCTATCAGCAGATGTCGGGAACCAGTATGGCGACACCAGCGGTTAACGGGGCGATTGGTCTTATCCGCTCCTATCTCCGGCAGGGCTATTATCCCACTGGTTCACCCAATCCTTCGGATACAATTGGTTATATCAGCGCCGCGCTACTAAAGGCGATGGCGATTGTCTCCGCAGACCCAAATGTCGGAACTTTCGTTGTTCCGGATAGCAATATCGGCTGGGGAAGGATTGATGTTGACTCTGTCCTCTGCTTCACCGGGGATATAAGAAGACTCTATATCAAAGATGATACATTTGGTCTAACGACCGGTGAATATAAAGAAGAGGCGTTTATCGTTGATACCGCAATTCCTTTAAGGATCGCTTTAGTTTGGACCGACACCGCCGCGGCTCCGAATGCCAATCCAACCCTGGTCAATAACTTAAATTTGGAGGTCATCGCGCCAAACGGAACCAATTATCGTGGTAATCAGTATTCCGGTGGGCAGTCAGTCCCGAATCCGAGCAATTGGGATAATCGGAATGTTGAGGAATGTGTCCGAGTTAACTCGCCAATCACTGGCTTGTGGCGGATAAGGGTCTACGGTGAGCAGGTTGCCACCGGAAGACCCCAACCCTTTGCCTTTACGATAACGGGTGGCATAAGACCATACGAACCGGATGTTGGGGTCTTAGCGATTATTGCCCCAACCGGAACGATTGACTCAGGAAGTGTCGTCAGCCCAAAGGCGCTCGTCAAGAACTTCGGGGAAGGGGCCGAAACCTTTAATGTCAAATTTATGATTGGCGATTTCTACACCTCGGACACGACAATCACCTTGGGTGCCAATTTAACCGATACCGTCATTTTTGACGAATGGATTGCTGAACCCCTCGGTCGCCACCTGGTGAAATGCACAACCGAATTGAGTGGGGATATCAATCCGAATAATGATTTCGCCCTTGACTCGGTTGAGGTCTTGCCATTTGTTGGGATGAGCGGTGGAAGTGATTTTTCCCTAATTGCTGCATTGAGCAATGCACTCCCTAACCCCTTCTCCCAAAAGACGACGATTGAATTTTCGCTCTCTTCTCGTTCCCGGGTCTCTTTGGCAATTTACAACGCCTCCGGACTTTTAGTGAAAAGACTTATCAGTGCCGAAATTAAGCCCGGTCCTCACCGGATTATTTGGGACGGAGCGGATGAGAAAGGAAAGAGGGTGCCGGCTGGGATTTACTTCTTGAAATTAGAGACCAAAAACTATTCTTTCCAGAGAAAAGTTTTAAAAATGAAATAATCAAAAGGGAGCAACGAGAGAGGAAGCGGAGAAAGTTTTCACCTTGATTTTTGGGAATGGTTGGGTAATATAGTCTCTTATGTGGAAGTTGAAGGAAGTAGATGAGGAGAGGCTATCTCTTCTCCGTCGGGAGACCGGTTTGGCGGAAGCGGTCTTAAGGGTCCTCCTTCTTCGGGGCTTAGAAACCCCTTCCGACATCACCACCTTTTTGCACCCTGACCTAAATCAACTTTATCCCTCCCACCTTTTGCCCAACATTCGCTCGGGAATAGAGAGGATGAAGGAGGCGATTAAGAGAAAGGAGCGAATTCTCATTTGGGGTCACGAGGATATGGACGGCATCACTTCAACGGTTTTGTTAAAAGAGGTCTTGCGTGACTTGCGGATTGATTGCGCCCACTTTATCCCAAAGAAGCATCAGTTCAAATACGGTATCTATCCGCCCAAGGTGCTTAATACCGAAGAATGGTTAGGTGAAGATAAAATCAGTTTGCTGATCGCGGTGGATTGTGGTATAACCAACGTTAGCCCGGTGAGGGAGTTGAAAGAGAATGGGGTTGAGACAATAATCATTGACCACCACGAGGCGACGGGGACTTTGCCCGAAGCGGTGGCGATTATCAATCCCAAAATCCCAAAGAGCCAATACCCCTTTCGGGATTTGGCGGCGGTTGGGGTTGTTTTCAAGTTTTGTGCCGCTTTGATTGAGAGTATCTTGAAGGTTGGGATTAAGGAGTGGATAAAGACGAAAAAGGAGTCTTTGGTCTTTGTTACCTTGGGTTCGCTTTCCGACCGAGTGCCTCTGGTTAAAGAGAATCGGATAATCGTGAAAGAGGGATTAAAGATTCTTAAAGAGGAGAATAAATCCGAATTTCCTTTGCGCCCCTCCCTAAGAATGATTAGTGGATTTGATGAGATAAATACGTTTTTCTCCCTGGTGGCCTCACTTGATGGACAGTCCGCCTGTGACTTTTTTCTCATTAAAGATGAGACGATGGCAAGATTGCTCTTTGACAAGATGGTGGAAAATTACGAGAATCTAGAAAAGGAGCTGGAAGAGTCCCTTTCCTTGGCCGAGACGGTTAAAAGTCTTCATCCGGGGCTGGTGGTGGTGAAGAATATCTTCCTCTCCCTTCGCTCTTTAAGTCATATCGCCAATCGGTTTAAGGAGAAGTACCACCGACCGGTAATCGCTCTTGGGAGAAAAGATGACGGTCTCTGGGTGGCGGAGTGTCGGGGTTGGGAAGAAGTGAATATGTTGGATATGTTGAGGACGAATGCCAATCTCCTATTAGATTGGGGGGGACATAAGAAGGCTTGTGGTTTTTCCATCAAGGAGGAGAACTTAGAGGATTTTATTGCGCAAGCAAAAAGATTTGCCGAAGAGAACTTCGCTCCGAAAATTAACTCGGCGGAGTTAAACACAACTCTCGTTGATGCGATTTTACCTCTCGGGCAAATTCCAAAGGAAGTCCTTCTCCTCCCGCCCTTTGGCGAAGGTAATCCGTCCCCTCTTTTCTTATCTTTAGGAACAGAGTTGGTCCGGAATGCGGTGAGAATTGGGGAAAGAGATTTTCCGATTTTTGATGAAACCAGAAAACTTAAATTGGGTGGGCGATATAATATTATCTATACTGTCAAGGAAGATAAAATTTATATCAAGGGCGTCTTTTAGCAATTGGTGGAGATTATCTGGTGAAGGAGAAGGCGGTTTATGTCATCCGAAAGAAGTCAAAGAAACGCCATTTTTGGTGCTATAAAGACGAGGTGGTCAAGACCAGTGGGAATTTAATGAAAGGGGATGTGGTTCGGGTTTATGAGGATAAGAAGTTCGTCGGGACCGGTTTTTGGAACCCTTCCTCTTCGGTTCGGGTCCGGATATTCTCTTCGGAAGGTGAAGATTTTGATGTTTTTTTCTTAAAAAAGAAAATTGCGGCAGCTTATCAATATCGAAAGGCATTCTTGCCAAAGGAAGAAGACTTTCGTTTGGTCTACGGCGAAAGCGACTCTCTACCCGGGGTGGTGATTGATAAATATGATGACTGTTTCGTTCTCCAAACTTATTCTTATGGTGCGGATTTAAGGAAGGATAAGATCGTCCGGGCTCTATGTGAACTATTCCCGGTGCGAAGTGTCTTTGAGAAGAATGACTTCCCCGGAAGGACGATTGAGGGGTTAGAGAGAAAAGAGGGTCTTTTATACGGTGAGTCGGTGGAGGAGGTGATAATTCGGGAGAATCAAGCCCGTTTCTATGTTAATATCAAAACCGGACAAAAGACCGGTTATTATTTTGACCAAAGGATTACCCGTCGGAAAGTGCGGGCGATGAGTGCGGGAAAGGAGGTCTTAGATGTCTTCACCTATACCGGCAGTTTTTCCATTAATGCCGCTTTGGGTGGGGCCAAGAGGTGTCTGGCGGTTGATGGTTCGGCATCGGCCTTGGAGTTGGCGAGACGCAATGCTCAGTTGAATGGGGTCTCAAAAGAATGCGAATTTGTTTTGGGAAATGCCTTTGAGGTCTTAAGGGAGTTTCGGAGAGAAAGGAGGAGATTTGATATTGTCGTCCTTGACCCACCGCCATTCATCAAAAGTTTGAGGGATAAAAAGGAAGGCTGGCGGGGATATCGGGACATCAATTTACAAGCGATGCATCTCTTAAAGAAGGGTGGGATTTTGGTCACCGCCACCTGCTCCCACTATTTCTTCTGGCAAGACTTCTTAGAGTGTCTGGTGAGTGCGGCGGAAGATGTCGGGCGGGACTTTAAGATCTTAGAGAGGGTGACCCAAGGTCCTGACCATCCCATCATCTTGAGCATGCCGGAATCGGAATACCTTCGCTGTTTCATCTTGGAATTGTATTAGATGAAAGAGGAATATATCTTCGTCAAAGGGGCGAGGGAACATAACTTAAAGAATATTGATGTCAAAATCCCCCGCAATCGGTTGGTGGTGATAACGGGCATCTCGGGTTCCGGAAAGTCATCCTTAGCCTTTGACACCATCTATGCCGAGGGGCGGAGGCGCTATATTGAATCTCTCTCCGCTTATGCCCGACAATTCTTAGGGATGATTGAGAAACCGAATGTTGACTACATTGAGGGGCTCTCCCCAGCGATCGCTATTGAACAGAGGACCGCGGCGAAAAATCCTCGCTCCACGGTGGCCACCGTGACCGAGATTTACGATTATCTACGGGTTTTATTCGCCCGGATTGGCAAACCATTTTGTCCAAATTGTGGAATTCCGATAACCCGGCAGACGACGGATATGATTGTGGATACGGTGTTGAATTGGGGGCAGGAGAAAAAAATTGAGATTTTAGCCCCGGTCATCCGGGGAAGGAAGGGCGAATATAAGGATTTGTTCCCTAAAATTAAAAAGCGTGGTTTTGTCAAAGTTCGGGTTGACGGCTTAGTCTATGATATTGAGCATCCCCCAACCCTATCCAGGTTTAAGCAACACAACATTGAAATCGTCGTTGACCGTTTGCTAATAAAACCAGAAATAAAGAAGCGATTAGCGGACTCTTTAGAATTGGCTTTGCGGGAAGGGAATGGTTTAGTCCTCATTATCGCCGATGATAAAGAGCATCTCTTTTCTACGGAATTTGCCTGCGTGAGATGCGGTGCGAGTTACGAAGAAATTTCTCCCCGGCTCTTCTCCTTTAACTCCCCCTATGGGGCCTGTCCCGTCTGTCATGGTTTGGGGACAAAGATGGAGATTGACCCAGAGAGGTTAATTAATCCTAATTTGAGCATCTTGGAAGGAGCGGTTGAGCCTTGGGGGGAACCGAAAGGTTCTTGGTTTTTAGCCAATCTTCGGGCCTTGGCGAAATACTACGGATTTCGGCTTGACCGACCTTGGCGGGAAATCCCGAAGCGGGGAAGATCCGCCATCCTTTATGGCACCGAGGAGGAGATTTTGGTTGAGTATGAGAGATGGGATGGGACAAGATACCGAGATTACGAAAGGTTCGAAGGCGTTATCCCTCATTTGATGCGAATCTACCAAGAGACCGATTCTGACTCCACTCGGGAGTGGATTGAGAGATATATGTCAATCCTTCCCTGCCCCGAGTGTGACGGCGCTCGTCTGAAAAAGGAGAGCCTTTCGGTTAAGGTCGGAGAGAAGTCGATCTACCAATTGACCCAAATGACAATCAGAGAAATCTTTCAATTCTTTGAAGAGATTCACCTCTCACCGACCGAAAGATTGATTGCCGAGGAGATGATTCGGGAGATAAAGAAGAGGCTCTCCTTCTTAATGGCGGTTGGAGTTGACTACTTAACCTTAGACCGAAGAACTGACACCTTAGGCGGGGGAGAAGAGCAGAGGGTTAGGTTGGCGACCCAGATTGGCTCCGGTCTGGTTGGGGTTACTTATATCTTGGATGAACCGAGTATCGGACTCCACATTCGGGATAACCGGAAATTGATTGAGACCCTTGGCGAATTGCGGAATTTGGGAAATACCGTAATTGTTGTGGAACACGACCGGGATATGATTCTCGCCGCTGATTATGTGATTGACTTAGGTCCCGGAGCCGGAGAGCAAGGGGGTTATCTCGTCGCTACCGGAACACCTTATGAGATTATGAAGAACGGGAATTCTTTAACCGGGGCTTATCTCGCCGGCAAAATTGAGATTCCGATACCAAAAGAACGACGAACCCCAAAGGGCGATTGTCTAATAATTAAAGGGGCGAGGGAGAATAACTTGAAAGGGATTGATGTGAAGATTCCATTGGGTCTATTCGTCTGTATTACCGGGGTCTCGGGTTCAGGAAAGAGCACATTGATTTCCGATATCCTATACAAGACCTTAGCCCAGATCTTTTATAACTCAAAAGAGAAACCAGGAACAAGCGATGGGATTTTGAATGTTGAGAAGATTGATAAGGTGATAAATATTGACCAATCACCAATTGGTCGGACCCCAAGGAGTAATCCAGCAACTTATACCAATACCTTTACCCCAATCCGGGAACTATTCGCCCAAACGAAAGAAGCCCGGATGCGGAGTTATAAACCAGGTCGATTCTCTTTCAATGTTCGGGGGGGGAGGTGTGAAGCCTGTGCCGGGGATGGGATCAAGAAGATTGAGATGCACTTCCTCCCTGATGTCTATGTTCCTTGTGAGGTCTGCAAAGGGAAGCGCTACAATCGTGAGACCTTGGAGGTGAGGTATAAGGGAAAGAATATCTACGAGGTCTTAGAGATGACGGTGGCGGAGGCATATCACTTCTTCCAAAATATCCCTTCCATCCGGCGGAAGTTGGAGCTCTTGAAGGATGTCGGTTTGGGTTATATCAGGTTGGGGCAACCCGCTCCGACTCTTTCCGGAGGGGAGGCGCAAAGGGTGAAATTGGCTAAGGAGCTGTCAAAGGTGGCAACGGGCAAAACCCTCTATCTCTTAGATGAGCCGACGACCGGTCTCCACTTTGAAGATGTGAAATTGCTCTTAAAAGTTTTAAACCGCTTAGTGGACATGGGAAATACGGTCGTGGTCATTGAGCACAATATGGAGGTGATAAAATGTGCGGACTGGCTCCTAGACTTAGGACCAGAGGGTGGTGAGGCTGGTGGTTATATTGTGGCGGAAGGCCCACCAGAAGAGATAGTAAAATGCGAAAAATCTTGGACGGGGAAGTTCTTAAAAAAATTCTTATAATTTCAAATCTGGCCCGCCCAGCGATAGAAGACCGAATCGCCAACCTTCACTCCTAAGCGGCGGGCGACAACCGGACACTTCGCCTTCAAGAGGAAGAAGGCATCCCGCTCCCGGTCAATCAGAGATTCAAAGTTGGCGTGTCCCTTCGCGATGATAATCTCGCTCTCCTCGTACTCCCTTAAGAAATTTGGGCTGATATCCTCAAAGTTTATCCCCAAAAAACCCGAACCGGTGGTGATAACTTCCCCCAATTCAAAGAGGGCGGCTTCCTTTGCCTCGGTTAAGGTCGCATCGTTTAGGATTGGTCTCTCTTTAACCACCATCTTCACCTTTAAGCCTAAGTGGGATAATTTCTCAATTAAAATTTTATCAAAATAGATCTCCCCAGCGTTATCTAAGATATAGAGTAATCTCTCTCGTCCCTTTAACTTCTCCTTAAAGATTTTATAGTCATCAATTGCAAATTTCGTCTCTTCTGAGGCTTTATTTAAGTCAAAAGTGGATTGAGGTCCGATGTCAATCACATTGCCGGCGCAGGCAAACTTTAGGGCGGTGTGGATTGGATCATAGGAGGTGTCAATAATCTTTCTCGCCTTTTCGGAAATCTTCTTGCCAATTTCCTGCATCTCTCTCTTCAATTCCAAGAATGGGTCGGAATTGTTTAAGAGTTCATAAACCGCCATTATTATCCGGGAGGTGAAGAGGCTGGGTGGCTCACTCAGGGAAAACTTACCGACCAATTCCATCGCCAATTCGGTAACCTCCCTAAACAGCCTCTCTTCCGCCGAGACTTGCAGAACGATCCTCTGACACTGGCGAATGACGCAAGGGATACAGAGGGCTTCTGATTCCATTTTAGGTCTTTAAGGGCTTCTTCTGGGCGGCGGGGAAGAGGACATTGTTGAGGATTAACCGATAACCAGGGGAGTTCTTATGGAGGGAGAGATTTGTCGGTGGGTCACCAATCCGGTGGGCATAGTCTTCTGGGTCATGCCCACCTAAGAAGGTGAAGGTGCCTTTGCCAAAATTGCCGTGAATATATTTCACCTCTTCGGTGCCGACGACCTCACCTAAGATTAAGACCTTCTTCTTTATCTTATCCCGACGGAAGCCGCAATTCTGGCCCAAGAACTCCTTCACCAAGGAGACGTGGTTTTGAACGAGCATACAAGGGACGGGGTCGTATTTGGCGGAGAAGTCAAAAAGGGAGAAATAGGTCTCCGGTCCACGAGCGGTTGCCTCCAAGTAGGTGTCAATGTCCGAGTGCTCATAGATGTGTGGGTCGGTGATGAGATTAAAGTTTTCAAAGGCTAAACAGTTCTCATAGTTTAATTTCCTCTGATGGTTTGGGTCAACTGGGTCGCCATCAAACTCTTTGGGGACGATATCGGTCGCCTCCGCGGCTAAGGCAATATCCGGAGTGTCGGTAGCGGAGCACATCCCAAAGACCATCCCCCCTTCTTGGATGTAGCGCTTAATCTCCTTCACCACCGCCAACTTCAACTTTGAGACCTTATTAAAGCCTAAACCTTTCGCCATCGCCTCATTCATCTTCACTTCCTCTTGATACCAGGGTTCATTCTTATAACTGGCGTAAAACTTTCCGTATTGACCAGTGAAGTCTTCGTGATGGAGATGGAGCCAGTCGTATTGAGCTAGTTTACCGGCGAGGACCTCTCGATCCCATAAGGTGGTATATGGGATTTCGGCATACTCCAAGGCTAAACGGACCGCATCGTCCCAAGGCTCAGCGTTCGGCGGGACATAGACCCCAATCTTTGGTGCCTTCTCTAAGAGGATTGCCTCCATATTGCTCTCATTGATCTCCTTCCGAATCTCGGCCTCTTTTTGGGGATTGACTATCTCATAAGCGACTCCTTTCAGGTGACACTCCTTTTCTCCCCAATCGGTATATCTCATTAGAAAGGAGCCACCTCGATAGTTGAGGAGCCATTCCACATTTATCCCCCTCATCAATGCCCGATAGGCAACACCATAGGCTTTCAAATGTTCATTCTGTCTTGGGTCCATCGGGATGAGGAGCATCTCGGCCCAAAGCGAAGAGGAGAGGATGAATAAGAGAACCTTTAGTGGTCTTCGGGTCATCTTTTTGAATTGAAGATTCTTGTCCCGGCTTTTTCGTTTAAAGCCTGGGGAATTTTTTCTGGTGAGGTGATGAGAACCAAACCCTCCTTCCGCCTTTTGAGAAACCGACAGGCCGCCCTTATCTTTGGACCCATACTCCCTTCGGGAAATTGCCCCTCTTTCAAAAACCTTTCGCATTCTTCTCGGGTCAAAGCTGATAGACGCTTAGAAGATGGTTTTCCATAGTTGAGATAGACCGCATCAACTGCGGTGGAAACGATAAATAGTTCCGCACCAAGAAGGATAGCCAAGAGACTTGACGCCAAATCTTTGTCAATGACACTGGCTACCCCTTTATATTGACTATCCTCCTTTATTACCGGAATACCGCCACCACCGACCGCAATCACAACCTTGCCATCATTTAATAAATCCCTTATCGCCTCTTTCTCTAAGATGTCAATCGGCTCCGGTGAGGGGACGACTCGGCGGAAACCACGACCCGCGTCTTCCTTTAAGACCCAATTATATCGCTTCGTCAGTTCCACCGCTTCGCTTCGAGAGTAGAAAGGTCCGATTGGTTTGGATGGTCTCCGAAATGACTTATCTTTTTGGTCAACCAAAACCCTGGTGAGGAGGGCAACGGTATCCTTCTTTACCCTTCTCTCTTTTAAGACATTGGTCATCGCCTCACTAATCATATAACCAATCTCCCCTTGGGTCATTGCATTTCCATCCTCTAAGGGGATTTCCGGGAGGATGGTCCGGGAGAAATGAGAGCGGAGGAGGAGGAAACCGACTTGCGGTCCGTTCCCGTGGGTGATGACTAATTCGTAGCCCCTCTCAATTATCGGAACGAGTGAGCGGCAGGTCTCCTTCACCGTCTCATACTGCTCATAGAAAGAGAGATTATTCGGACCCCGAATTAAGGAATTTCCGCCAATTGCGCAGACACAAATCTTACCCATCTTTAATTTTAACAAACCCAACCGATTAGTCAAATATCCCTTTGTGCCAAAACGAGATTAGGGATTGAAGCACTTAACTATTTGGAGAACAATTTTCGCCCGTTCTTTTTCCGATTAAGGGGTAATAATTTTAAGCGACCACCTTTTTTGGCAAGGGTCAAAAGAGCAGAAGTTTTAATCTATTGTACTTCGGGAAGAAAGGTCAAGACCTTATCAAAGGAGGAGAGAGCCCGGAGTTTAACCATAAGTTAGAATAAAAGGAACTATCCTGGGAGGAATTAAGCCCGGGGTCTAGTTCTATCTTCTAAGAAATAGCGGGAAAGAAAAAAGAAGCGAGTCTTTTGAAATTACCAAACAAGCTTTTAATAATCAAGGACTTAAAGATAAATTAAAAATCAAGTGTAAGATTTTGACCCGTTTTTTACTCTATATTTATAAAGGAGAAGCCTAAGAAATTAATTATAAAACAGGAGGGGTTTCTCTTAAAAAGGGGGAGCGATACAGGGGGCATAGGTAAAGCTCTAATCTTTGGTCTAATTTAAAGTCTAAGAAAAAGCCTAAAAGAAACTTTAACCAAGGGTCTAACTTTTAGACTAATCCTTTGCTAAGGAAAGGTCTAATTTTTAACCTAACTTAGGGTTTAACCAAAAGTCTAAGCGAAGGCCTAAAACCCTTGCCCAAATCCCTGTTTAATTAATGCCTAAGGCAGGGCCTAATTCAAGGCTTAACCGAAAAATTCCTCTGGATGAGAAGAAAAATTTTCTGCCCTATCTATTAGGAAAAAAGAAAACGGTAAGGTTGGGGTTGTGATTGATAACGGCTCTCTCTTTCGGGGGAAAGCGAAAGGGCAATCCGCTTGAATGGGTCGTCTTCCCGCCGAAAACATAGAGAGGAATTGCCATCACCGGTAAAGAATGGAAAGGGGAGGACAAAAGGAGTTTCCAATAATAGAGTTTTTATATGCGCAGCAATCGCTTTCAATATCTTTCCTTTGCAAGACTCCTTGGTTGGGATAGAGTTTGCGATTGAAATAGCAAAGGTGGATAATGTTTCAGAAGCGACTAAAAAGGCGTGGCGAGAGATTAAATGGTAACCCTAAACTTTTCAATGGAGAATAGATTAAGAAGAGGAAGATCTCAATCGTCTCCAATATCGCCGGAGGATTTGGGCACCAACACCGAGCCGAAAATACTGACCGAAAATCCGTTGCCCAATCACGACCGGTAAGGAGAAATGCTAAGCAACTTAATAATTTATCTCAAAGGCTTGGGTTATTTGGGCAAAAACATAAGAAGCCGTTGGTCAACAGTATGGCAGAAGAGATTAACGAAATTCTAAAAATTCTAAAACCGATTAAAAGAGAGGTGGCGACATTGGACGAAGCCTATTCTCCACCAACCATTTACTTGTGCTGAACCAATAGAGATAGCCAAGGAAAGTGATATCTTAATTTCAGGAAGGGCATTTGTTGGCGAAGTTAAATTTTTATTATTTAAAGGGAGAAAAGGTTGGAAGAGATATCGTCCGGTTCAACTTTCAAGGCAATCAGAAGAGGCGATTTGGACGAATTCAAAATCTTCCTCCTTAGAGAGAAGGGACCGGCGGAGATTTTGTCAATGTGGATGAGATGTTGGCGTTGGAGAGAAAGAGGAAAAGAGAAATTGGAAAGAGTTAAAAAGGATTTGATGAATGATTTTCTTGCCGAAAAAAGGATTCGCCGATGAGTCCGGATAAAACCCAGATGGATACCGATAAAGAAAAACTTTATAAAGAATTGACCTTTAAATTATCGGCGCCCTGTCCGAGGCGCATAAAGAACTTAGCCGGTCCATAAAAAATCTATCCGAAAGCGGTCGCTATTTTATTATTGAGGATAAGATAATCTCAGAAATTAGGAGTTGCTTCAATGATTACTAAGTCAATGTTGGACCAGATATTTTACGATATTGGGAAAAAAAATTTGGGTTTAGAATTGTAAAGCGGAGATGCTTTTAAGGGAGAAATACCGTGCGGAATGGTATCTGATTGAAAAGCTTGGCAAAAAGATTCGCATTTTATTAAACCGGATGGGTTAAAGGAGAAAGGTATTGGAGAACAATTTTAATTCATAATTTAATAAAAGCGATAAAGAGGATAAATGAGGGAAAAGGGATTGGCGAAGAGGAAATCAACCGGGTGCTAGCGGAATTAGTTAAAGGGTAGCAAAAGATTGAAGCGATTTTTGATTTCCGTAAGTTTCGCGTCCCGATAAAATTGGGGAAGGAGAAAATAATTGAACGATTCAACTTCTTGATTTTGAAAATACCGGTAGACCATAAAGGAAAGGAGTTGATAAAAATGATGTTATCCTTTATGGGAGTGGCATACCCCTCGTCAATATTGAGTGCGAAGACCAAAACCCCCTTCCAATTTTGGCTCAATGCCGATAAGGATATTAAGAATTATGAGAAATTGGTCTCGGATCTGAAACTTCCTTTTCATTAAAGAGTGTCCGGTAAGACGACGAAAGTGATTGCCCGGTATATGCAATGCCGGGCGGTGAATAAGATGGTTAAAAGAGTGAAGATGAATTTCAAAGGGGAAGAAAAGAAGAACCGGGGTCTCGCCGGGCACCGGCAGGGTTTTGTGAAACATAGGAGGTGATTTTTGCCGCCAAATAAACTTTATCCGAAGTATCTTAAGATATGGTTTCTTCCTCGCCTTCACCAAAACCCAAATTCCGAAAAAGGGAGGGATGCCGATTTAGAATTTGCCTGCCCACCAGAAGAGGTCTATCTTGATAAATATTTCATTTTGGATTCCATAAAAGACCGCTTCGCGGGAAAAATTGCTTACCAGCCAAGATTGTTGAACTCGCATCTCAAAAAAGAAGACCTTTTGTCAATCAGCCTATGAAGAGTTACCCGAAGTGATAAGAGAGGAGGTGAAGGAGTTAGAGAATATTAAACTAATCTTAGAGAATTCAGAGTGGATTGGTAAAATAGCAGTGATATTGCCCAATATTTTAAGGAAAAACTGGAAAAGATTTAAGGCGCTAGTCGCCTGCGCCTCAAGGAAGGCATCGGTCTTTCATAAGAGAGGACTGGATAAGCTCTTGCTTAAAGAGTATTCCAAAGTGGTTATGACCTTTAATCGTTGCCGATGCTCTTAAGGGGATTTGGTTGTCCAATCTTACAGACGTTCTTTTTGGATAAAGAGCCCTAAAGAAACACGGCTTCTTCAAGAGGTCCTACAAGTAGAATTTAGCCAAAAGGAGTCGCAAGAGGCGCTAAAAGTCATTACGGGCGATGAGAAGAAGAATGATTTTTGGATAAGGAAAAAGGTTGCGAAAACTTTTTGAACTCTTAGGTTCGGATGTAATTAAAGCGGAGAGATTTGGAGGCGACAAGTGGCTCTTCGCAACGTAGATTATCTGAGGAAATTAGAGGCGAAGGTGAAGGGGGTAAGGGAACGGCAGCAAATAATTTTGCCCTGAATAAACTGGTCTTGGTTGAGAGGAAGAAAAACCCCACTTATGAGTCATTAGAGGAAAGGATGGAGAAACTTTTGGGAATCTGGCGGGAGAAGAGAAAGGACTACGAGAAGTTTTATTAGGTAAGATCAAAGGAGAGGTTAAAAGTGATGAAGAGATAATTGATGGTGTTTGGGAACTTTGGAAGACTTTACTAAAGTCTCTCTATTTCGGAAAAAAGATAAAAGGCGATATCGGAATGTAAAATATCCCGGTTGGAGCCTCGGACCGGTAGGCGGCAGGAATCCTGCCTTTTGGTTGAAGAGCGGAGGAGGAGGTGATAAGTAAGCTGAAAAATTGGATTGAGAAGGAAAGGTTCATAAGGGAAGCGAAGGGGAAAAGGATTTCACCAAAAAATGGAGGAAAATTTAAAAACTCGTGTTTTTTATTAATAGAAGAGAATTTCGACAAGTTAGCGGTTAGGGTGAATAAGATCTTCTTTCGGAAGATGAGAACAAAATGGGACGCGAGTCTCCAATTTGCCCATAAACACTTTAATGGGATTTCTTCCCAAAAACCTATTGAATATATCACCTTTCCCGAATTGACCCGTATTCTTGAAAAGGGAGATGACGAAAGGTTCTGGGAGATAATAGTTAAGAATTTCAGAAGATGTCGGGAGTTGGAAAGAGAACTCTTTTCCGACTCATTTTTAATCAAAGAGAGACGAGGTTTAAAGATATACTTTCCTCCTTATCTTTCCCTTCTCTATTGGTGACGGAAAAGGGAGGAATTCGTTAAAGGTGTTAGAAAGAGATTTTCTTTTTCATCTCCTCGGTTAGGACAATCCCACCGGAGACAATCAGCTTCAATCCCTCATCAACCGAGATGGAAAGTTCTCTCACTTCCTCTTTCGGCACAATTATCAACCACCCACTGGTCGGGTTGGGTGTGGAAGGGAGGAAGATGAGGTGATAGGGTCTTTCTTCTTGGAGAAAGATTTCTTCCTCTAACATCAGAAAGCCGAGGACAAAGATGTTCTTTCGTGGGTATTCAACCAAGACCATTTTCTTTAAGGTCTTCTGGTCAACGAAGACGGTCTCGGTTAGTTTTTTGGCGGAGCCGTAGATTGACTTCACAAAGGGAAGACTGGAAAATATTTCTTCAAAGAGGCGAAAGAGCCACCTTCCCAAAATTCCGGAGGCGAAGGCACCGATGACGATTGTCACCAGGACGAGGAGGATAAAACCAAGAAGAGAGAGAAGGGGAGACGGAAGATGGGTGAGAAAGGGAAAGAGGGAGATTAAGGGAGAGAGGAGTCCGCCGAAGCGGGAGATTAAAAACCAGAAGATGAAGATGGTGAGACCGATGGGTAAGATCGTGGCAATTCCGGCTAAGAAATACCGGCGGACTCTTTTCATAGGAAGGCTGATCTATTCTACCCAGCGGGTGCGACAACGAAGTTGGGTGATGCGCTCGGTCTCTTTGACATAGCGCTCCATCGCCTCATTGGCAAAGGTGATTGGGTCAATCCCCAACTCTTCCAGTCCCCTGCCCTTTCCTTCCTCGGCCGGGAGCAAGGCGACTCCAACATAGATGAGGGAAGAGACCGGTGAAGAGGAGGCGAGGGAGAAGGCGAGACGGGCGTCGTTATCAAAGAGTTCGGTGCCAACCCTCTTTATCGCATTCCTCTCCAGCTTCTCGTTGATTAAATCTTTGATAATGGCCAAGAGGAGGTATTGGCGGAGGATTGCTTTCTCCATATCCAATTCAAAGTGCTCGGCGATGAAGTGGAGCATTTTTGGGGAGTAGAACGTCTTCTTGCTGCTCTTCGCCAACTCTAAGTCAACAATCTCTTTCAGTGAGACATCGCAGGCACCGATGAAGGAGACGATGGAGTCACCGAGAATGTTGAAATTATCGTAGGCGAATAGGCTGGAGAGTTGCTCGCCGGTGAAGTTTATCTCTTCTTTAATGAATTTAGTGCGCACCTTTCCATTATAAGGGGAAATTTTTTCTTGGCAAGTTCAAATCCTCTTTCAATCTCTTTCGGGCATTGAGGAAAAATTTCAAGGCGGTTTCGGTTTGGTAATCGGGATAGGTCCAAGGGAGAGCTTCCATTCGTCCTCTCTTGTAGAGGAGGGTCAGTTCGCCGAAGATACCTTCGCCCAAGTAAATCCGGTGAGCATAGTTTTTGTGGGTGAGGAGGCAGAAGTTGGAGAGGGTCAATATCCCGGGGTCTAAGTTAAAGAGGCGACCTCCCTTTTCGTTTCGGTATTCTTTCTCTATTGCTATCGTTTTGATTTTTAATTTCACCATCTCGGCAACGGGAAATAAATTTCGGAAGGAGACCCAAAGCCGAAGCAAATCTCTCCCCATCTCTTCTTCGTAGTAGTTGGAGAAGGTGAAGGGGATTGTTTCGCTTTTGGCCTCTTCTTCTCCCCAACTTTCCGCAAGTCTTTTTATGGGGAGATTAACCATCTCCCTCTCCCTGGTTAAGATACCTAAAATTATCTTCCCAAACAGACTCACTCTTCTTTCCTCTCCTCCACCGATTGGAAGAAGCTCTCTAACTCCTCTTTTTGTGGCAGGTCTTCTAAACGGAAGAGACCAAAGTATTTTAGGAATTCTTTTGTCGTCCGGTAGAGAAAGGGCGCTCCCAATCTCTTGGCGCGCCCTTCAATTCTGATTAGCCTCTTTTCCAAGAGGTAGTGGATGGTGGAGGTTGAGTCAACCCCTCGTATCTTTTCAATCTCGGGTTTAGTTATCGGTTGGTTGAAGGCGATTATCGCTAAGACCTCCCGAGCGGCTTTGGATAATTTCGCCTTTCGCTTCTGGAAGAAATTTTCAAGAAGTTCTGAATACTCCGAGAGGGTGTAGAGTTGATAACCGGAGACAACCTTGTGGATGCGAAAGGCGTGTCCATCCTTCTCGTATTCTTGATTTAGGGTCTCAATAATCTCTTCCACCTCTCTTTCGCTCTTTTGGAGGAAGAGGGCGATTTTCCGAAGGCTCACCGGTTCATTAGCGGAGAAGAGGATTGACTCAACCACTCGTTTGGGTTCTTGTTTTTTGACCGCCGCCTTTTGGGGGATTTTTCTCCCGACCTCCTCAGTGGCTTTCGTCACGCATTTGCTAAAGGCGATGAACTCTTCCCTCCGTTGGAGGCTATTGGTCATTTCTTTTGGAGATGGAATTCTTTCAGTAGCTTCTTGACCCCCCTCTTCACATCCTCTTTTTTGAGATAGAGGGTTAGGTTGGTAGCGGAGGAGATGAAGGCGTCAATATGGATTCTTTCTCGCTGCAAACGGTCAAAGGTCATCTTTAATATCTCGGGGTCAAAGCCGACATTTGGTCCGATGAGGGAGATAGAGCCGATGCCGGTCTTTTTCTCCAGTTTTTCCGCCCTTATTCTTTTTTTCAAATGGTTGAGGACATTCTCTGCCTTTTTCGCTTCTCTTTCCTTTAATATGAAGGAGAGGTCAAATTGATTATGATGGGGAACGCCGTGGGAGAAGAAAAGCAAAGGGATTCGGTTCTGAGCCAATTCCGCCACTACCTGGGAGAGACATCGGGAGACCTTAGGAACAGAGAGGAAGGTGAAACGGATTAGGTCAAACTGATGGGCGATGGCTTTAACAAATGCCTTCTCAAATTCTTTCTTCTCTCTAATTAAAGTTCCTTTCATTTCTCTTTTAGAATTTTTCAAAGAAGAGACAAAAATTTTGACATTATATTTTTGGGCTAAGGCTAATGCCCGGGGATGGAGAATGGTAGAACCAGAGGCAGTCAATTCCAATCCTTCTTCATAAGAGAGTTCTTCAATCCGGGAGAGACGGGGAAATTCTTTTGGGTCTTCGGGGTAGACACCCCCCACATCTTTATAAAACTCACACCGGTCAGCATTGAGGAAGTAAGCTAAGGCGACCGCTGTGATGTCGGAGCCACCCCGACCCAGTGTCGTTATCTCTTTTCTTTCCGATACCCCTTGGAAACCAGCGACGATTGGCAAGAGATTGTCTTTGAGAGCCTTCTTCAATCGCTCGCCCCGGATTTCATAGATTCGGGCATCGGTGTGGTCGGTATCGGTGATGATGCCGACCTGAGAACCGGTGAAGGAGATGGCGGGAATACCCTCTTTATTTAAGGCGATGGCTAAGAGGGCGATGGAGATTCTTTCGCCGGCGGTGAGGAGCATAGCTAACTCTCGAGACGGTGGTCTTCTCTGAAGGGCGGTGGCGGTGCGGAATAGTTTGTCAGTCATATCACCCATCGCCGAAACGACCACACAAATCTTCTCCCCCTTCTTCCTTCTTTTGGCGATATGTTTGGCTACCTCCTTTATCTTCGTTAAAGAAGATAGGGTGTTGCCCCCAAATTTTAAGACGACCATTTGGCTTTGGCGAGCCGTTTACAGCATTCCTTTATATCCTTCTCGCTGCGGGTGAGGGAGAATCTAAGATATCCCTCACCGAACTTCCCAAAACCGATACCCGGCGCACAGAGGATACCAGTTCTCTTCAGAAGGGAAAGGGAGAAAGAGAAGGAATCTTCTCCATTTGGCACCCTCGTCCAGAGATAAAAGGTCGCCCGTGGTCTCTTTATTGACCAACCGAGAGAGGCGAGACCGGAGACGAAGAGGTCCTGACGGCGGCGATAAATCTCTCTCGTCTTTTGGACGATGGGCGCGGCGTGGTTTAAGGCATAGACCGCCGCCTCTTGGATGGCTAAAAAGACGCCGGTATCAACATTTGTCTTTATCTTTAAGAGGGCAGAGATAATCTCTTTATTGCCGACAACGAAACCGATCCGCCAACCCGCCATATTGAAGGTCTTGGAAAGGGAGTGAAATTCAACCGCTACCTCTTTGGCACCGTCAACTTCTAAGATAGAAGGTGGTGGTGATTGGAAATAGATTTCGGAATAGACATTGTCGTTAAAGACGAAGAAACCTTCCCGGTGGGCTAAGTGAATGGTTTCTTGGAAAAACTCTCTGGGCGCAAAAGCCCCGGTTGGGTTGTGGGGATAGTTTAAGGCCAAAAGTTTTATCTTCTTCCCTTTCAAATCTCTCAAATCGGGTAAGAAGTCATTGGCTTCTCTTAGGGGGAGGATTTCCATCTTGGCACCGGTGAGAACCGGCTGAGAGCGGTAGACAGGAAAGGAAGGGTCACAAACCGCAACCTTGTCTCCCGGGCCGGAGAGCGCCCAGAAGAGATGGGCGATGCCTTCCTTGGAACCGATTAGGACGCAGACCTCTTTTTCTGGGTCTAAATTGACCCCAAATCTCTTCTTATACCATTTGGTAATCGCTTCCCGGGTTTTTATATTTCCCTGGTAATTGGGGTAGCGATGGTTCTCATTATTTTTGAGGGATTTGATAAAATGGGCGATAATCTCCGGCGCCGGTGGTAGGTCGGGCGAGCCTTCGCCAAAGTCAAGGAGGGGTTTGCCCCGGTAAGTCCTCTTCAAGCGGTCAAGTTCGGAAAAGAGATAGGGGGGTAATTTAGTTATCCTTTCTGCCGGTCGCATCTACCCGCCGAATAGAAGACGGAGAGGGTGGGATTTGAACCCACGGTAGGGCTTTTGGCCCTACACACGATTTCCAGTCGTGCTCCTTCGACCACTCGGACACCTCTCCTTTAAGCCACACATTGGAGAATAAAAAAAATGTCATACTTGTCAAGTTCACTCTTCTCGGAGAGCGAAGTTAAGGACAAGACCTAAGAGGAGAAAATTGGCGAAAAGCGAAGAACCGCCATAAGAGATAAAGGGGAGGGTGAGACCAGTTACCGGGAGCACTCCTAAAACCATCCCTAAGTTGACGACGATGTGATATAAGAAGAACCCGGTAGCCCCGGCAATTACTAATTGCCCAATTTCGTCGTGCAACCCCCGATTGAGGTTGAGGAGGTGATAGAGAAAGAGGAGAAAGATGGTGAGTAAAACCAGTCCCCCCAAAAGACCAAATTCCTCCCCAATCGTCGTGAAGATGAAATCGGTGTGCCGATTGGGAATAAACTCCAGACGCGCCATCTTCCCTTTTAGGTAGCCCCGGCCAAAGACCATTCCCGAGCCAATCGCCACCTTTGACTGGAAGGCACTCCAACCACTCCCTTTTAAGTCTAAGGAAGGGGAGAAGAAAACAACCAGACGTTCTCTCTGGTAATCTTTTAAGTTATTAAAGAAGACGGGCGTGGTGAGACCGATGAGGGAGTTTAAGCCCAAGGCTAAAAAGAATTGGGCGAGGTTCGCCCTCCGCAAGAGAAAGAAAGCGAGGGCAAAGAAGTAGATTACCCAAGTGAGAAATGAGAGCCCGAAGAGAAAAGAGAAGAGAGGGGAGAAGAGGAGGACTAATTCATAGGGACGCAGACCTTTAAAATAGAGAATGAGGGCAAAGGGGGAGAGAAGGGAGAAGGCGCTTCCTAAGTCGGGTTGGATGAAGATGAGGAGGAGGGGTAAGGCAATGATGAAGATGGGAAAGAGAAGAGAGGGGAAAGAGAAGGAAAATTTTCTCTTTTGCGACAAAATTCTCGCTAAGAAGAGGATGACGAAGACCTTGGTAAGTTCAGAGGGCTGGAAACTGAAAGGACCGATTGTGAACCAGCGCCGGACCGGACTTTTCTGGAAAAAGAGGAGGGCAAGGAGTAAAAGGAGAGAGAAGAGATAAAAAAATGGAGAGAGCCCGATGAGAAATCTCTTTTCGGTGCGATAGGTGAGATAGAAGGCGATAAGGGAGATGAAGACCCAGATTAACTGGCGAAAGAGATAATCTTTACCGCCAGCGCTGTAAATTGCCAAAAGACCGATACCGGTTAAAATTAAAGCGAGACTTAAGACTATCCAGAATTTTTCTTTTCGCATCGCTTGCGAGAATCAAATCTTTCTCTCATTCGCCACTTTCTTTACTAATCTCAATTGCTCCTTTTTCTCTCTTCTCTAATTGGAAATGGCGACGGAGTATCCTTTGGACGATTGGCACACCGTGGGTGCTACCCTTGCCGACATTTTCAATGAGGATACAGACGACCAAGGCTGGGTCTTCTTTTGGGGCATAACCGACAAACCAGGCGTGGTCTTGACCAAATGGATTTTCCGCAGTTCCGGTTTTTCCACAGACTTCAATCTCGGGGATGAAGGCTTGCCGACCAGTTCCTTTGGTAACGACCTGGTGGAGAGCGGAATTGAGGACTCTTTTTATTTCGGGTGGGATTTCTATCCGCTCCGCCTCTGGGATATAGAGATATACAGTATCACTTTCTCTGGGCAGTGGCCGGAACTTATATTTTCGGGACGAATTGGTATCGCTGAGGCTATCTAAGAATGATGGGTGGTAGCCGGATGGGCATTTTATTGAATCAACCAAGTGGGGCTGGTAAATTTTCCCGCCATTGGCAAGGGCACAATAGAAGAGGGCCAATTGGAGAGGGGTAACGGCAATCTCGCCTTGACCAATAGAGAGGTTCAGGACTATCCCTTTTGGTATTTGAGCTTTATACTTCCGATTTAGGTATTCTTTTGTCGGGAGGATGCCCCGGCCCTCTTCGGGGAGGTCAATTCCGGTCTTTTTCCCAAATGGGAATTGGCGGGCGGTGGAAATAATTCTCTCTAAACCGATAGCTAATCCAGCTTGGTAAAAGTAGGTATTGCAGGAATAGGCGATAGCGTCAATCAGGTTTAAACTCCCGTGGGCGCTCCAACACCGAAAGTAGCGATTGCCAAACTTATACCCCCCGAGGCAAGGAGAGAGATGCCGATTTTGATTTAAGACCCCGCTTTCCATTCCCGCCAAAACGATTAAAGGTTTGAAGGTTGAACCCGGAGGAAAAGAGGCAGCGATTGCCCGGTTAAAGAGCGGTTTCTGGGGATTGTTTTTTACCCTCTCCCAAGTTCCCTTGCTTAAGGGGAGGAGGAAGAGGTTGGGGTCAACATAGGGCTTGGCGTAGAGGAGGATGACCCTTCCATCTCTCGGGTCAATGGCGACACAGGCGCCCCTTTTATAGGGGGCAAAGAGGGAATCAACCAGAAGGGATAAGTCTAAGTCTAAAGAGAGATAGAGGTCACAACCGGAGACCGGTCTAATCTCTCTCACCTCGGGCAAAGGACCGATCTCACGACCCCGGGCATCAACCTCTATCATCCGCATACCGTCTCTCCCTTTTAAGATTTTTTCGTATTCTTTTTCAATTCCTTGCTTGCCAATAAAATCATCTCTTGCGTAGATGGTATCCCTCGCCAAATCGTCTTTTGTCACCTTGCTCAAATTTCCTAAGGGGTGAAAAAGGAAGGGATAGGGGTAAGAGCGGAGAGGTTTGACTTCCAAACATATTCCCCTTAAGCCACTTAACCTCTCTTCAATGACACAGACCTTCTCTTTTGGGATATTGGCGACCAATTCTACTGGGGAGAAGGAGTATCTATTCTCTTCAATTAGGCTCTTATCAATTGATATGATTTTCTCTAATTCGTGTAGGGCAAGGGAGTCAATCTCTCGGGGGAGAATGGAGAGGGAAAAAGAGGGTTGGACATCAGCCAAGACTCTCCCTTTTCGGTCAAAGATCTTCCCCCGAGGGGCTTTTAAGATGATACGACGGATACTCTGAAAAGTGGCGAGGGAATGGTATCTCGGTCCAGCCACCACTTGGAGATAAAAGAGTCGTCCGAAGAAGAGTAAAAAGATTCCAGAAATGAGGTAGAAGATGCCCTTCACTTTTTTGGTCATTTTTTAAACCACTTTTGGAAAATTTTAATGCTGGGCATGATGATGAGGAGGGTGAGGAGGAAGCGAATTGAGTTGAAGCCACCAATTATACCTTTCAGGAGGAGGGCGAAAAAGATTATAGAGAAGAGATAAGGATAGGAGAAAATGATATAGGCTTGGAAGCGACTGAAAAGAAGGGCGAGGAGACTGAAAAAGAGAGTCCAACGCCCAAAGGAGACGGGAGATAGGCTATCTAAGAGAAAACCGAGGAAGAAACCGAGGAGAGAGGATAAGAGAGGCGGTTCATTAAGAGAAATTAGGACGACAAAGACAAGGGAGATTTCTGGGAAGTGGAAAGGGAAGATTGCCTCTATTGTCCAAAAGATGTAGATAAGAAGGAAGGAGATTAGGATTAAGAGTTCCTTCTTTTTCTTCTTCTTCTCTTTTAGCTCGCTGGTTTTCGCCATGACCGTCATCGGACCTTAAAAAAGTCTGGAATCTTCAATTCCATCTCCTGGATGACCTTTTCCAATTCTCTTTTCTCCAGTAATTTTCTCTCTTCCTCTTTCTTGGTCATCAAATAGAGAGTTGAGACCTTTAAGATATCAACCGCCGGCTGAACCCAAACGTCAAGAAAGATGTCTGGGGTCGGGATAATTTTGGTTACAAAACCCACCAAGAGTCCTTTAGGGAAGATACCTTCCCCAGTGGTGAAAAGGGTGTCGCCAAGTCTAATGTCGGTATCGGGCGAGACATACAAAAGTTTGAGCGGCGGTCTTCGGGAGATAGACCAATTTTCTTTACTGGCTTTGAGGAGAAAGACCTCAGCCGAACGGGGAGAGAAGCAGGCAATTTTGGCATAAGGGGAATAGAAGGTCTCAATCAGAGAGAAGAATTCACCCGCCCGCAAAACCTTTCCGATCACACCATCGGCGACGATGGCCGGTTGAGCTTCTCGCACACCGTCTTTCTTACCTTTGTTCACAATTAGGAAACACCTTAAGGTATTATCCCGACCAACAATCTCGGCGCGCAATAGGGGTAGCGGTGAAGAGACAAGAGAATCTCTTAGACCCTCCGGTTGGGTAGCCATTTGGAGGGTGAGGGCGGTCAATCGGTTCGCCAACTCGTCTCTCTCCCTCTTCAGATTTTTGAGATAGTTTAATTCTCCTTTTATAAACTTCGCCGGGAAGAAAAAGAAGTCTTGGGTCACTTCGGCGAGGAATAACTTAAAAGCGGTTGGTGAGAAGAGGAGGAAAAGTGATGAGAGAATCGGGAGAAGCGATAGGTTTATCTTTTTCATCGCGATAAAGCCAGCAAATCTATTTTGCGCAATGGAGAATGCTTTTAATTTCTTTTATCCGTATCCCGACTTGATTAATTGATTTTACCAAATAGCACTTAGATTAATCAATCACCAGTTGATAAGAATAGCTTTGAGTACCGACGGAGGTCTTCCAAAATCTTTCCGGCGCCCAAGGCGACACAGTCAATCGGATTTTGCGCAACATAAACCGGGAGTCCAGTCTCTTCGTTGATGAGGATGTCAATCCCTCGGAGGAGCGAACCGCCACCTGCCATATATATCCCCCGGTCAACGATATCGGCGGCTAATTCCGGGGGTGTCTTTTCTAAGGCTTCCTTGATCGCGTTGATGATGAGACCGACCGGTTCGGCTAAAGCCTCCCGAATTTTAGAAGTTGTGACCCGAATCGTCTTGGGGATGCCCGAGACTAAGTCCCGACCCTTCACTTCGCACTGCTCATCTTCGCCGGTGGCATAAGCGGAACCAATTTTGATCTTCACCATCTCCGCCATTTGCTCGCCGATAATCAGGTTATAATTCTTTTTCACATAGTTGATAATCGCTTCATCCATCTCATCGCCCGCAATCCGAATGGAGATGGAATTGACGATGCCCGAAAGGGCGATGACCGCAATCTCCGTTGTTCCACCCCCGATGTCAATAATCATACTACCGGTTGGGTCTTCTACGGGAAGGTTGACCCCAAGGGCAGCGGCAATTGGCTCAGAGACTAAATAAATCTCACGGGCGCCAGAGGCCTCAACCGAGTCCCGCACCGCCCGCTTCTCAACTTCGGTAATTCCGGAGGGGACACAAACCACCACCCGAGGCCGGACAAACATCTTCTTTTTCTGAACCCGTTCAATAAAATACCGAAGCATTATTTCCACTAAACTGAAGTCGGCAATCACCCCATCCTTCATCGGTCTGACCGCCCTCATCCCCTCTGGGGTCCGACCGAGCATCTTCTTTGCCTCTAAACCGACTGCCACCGGGGTATGGTCTTTCTCCTCAATCGCTACGATTGATGGCTCCCGAAGAATAATCCCTTTGCCCCGAACATAAATGAGGGTAGAAGATGTCCCTAAGTCAATGGCGATGTCGTTGGTGAACCTTTCTTTGATACTTTTAAAGAAACCAAGCATTAGGTAAGAGTAATAAAAAATCACAATTTGTCAATGGTCATTTTAAGAGAGCTATGAAATTGGTTGACTTTTCGGAGGTATCGTATTAAAATAGACTGTGAATAAAATGTAGGGATTGAGAAGTTTTTGGAGGTCCTATGGTAAGCATCATCGTTGGCTCAAAATCCGATTTGGAGACCATTGAGGAGACAAAAAGGGTTTTAGACGACTTCGGAGTGCGGTACGAATTGAAGGTCCTCTCCGCTCATCGGACGCCAGAAGCGCTGAGAGAATATATTAAAGAGATTGAAGGGAGAGAAATCCAAGTTATCATCGCCGGGGCTGGGATGTCCGCCCACTTACCTGGGGTAATCGCCAGTTTGACTTTGATTCCCGTGATTGGGGTGCCAATGAAAGATGAATTGTTAGGAATCCCCGCCCTCTTTTCTATCTCCCAGATGCCCAAAGGGGTGCCGGTGGCAACGATGAGTATCGGGAAGTCTGGCGCCTGTAATGCCGCGCTTTTCGCCATCCATATCTTGGCCTTAAAATATCCAGAATATAAAGATCGGTTGAAGAGATACCGAGAGCAAATAAGAAAAGAGGTGTTAAATGAATAGGTTGGGTCTAACTCTTTTCTTCTTCGTTTTTATTTTTAGTCTACTCCATTCCCAGAAAAAGGAGGGGAAAGTGAAACTACCGCCACCAAAGACAAAAGGGGAGATGAGTGTAGAAGAGGCGCTTGCCAAGAGGAGGTCGGTCCGGAGTTATAAGAAAGAAAAATTGAAATTAGAAGATGTCTCCCAAGTCCTCTGGGCCGCTTATGGCATCACTTCTTCTTGGGGAGGGAAGACCTGCCCTTCGGCTGGGGCTACCTATCCCTTAGTGATATACCTTGTGGCCGGAGAAGTTGACGGGCTCAAACCCGGGGTCTACCAATACCTTCCCGAGGAGCACTTCCTAAAACTCATCTTAGAGAAAGATGTGAGAGAGGAATTGACTAATGCCTCTTGGGGGCAGGAGTATATCTCCAATGCCCCTTGCAATATCATTATCGCCGCCGACTACAAAAGGACGACCGGTCGTTACGGCGAAAGAGGGATGAGGTATGTCCAGAATGAGGTCGGACATTCTGGTCAGAATATCCACCTTCAGTGTGAGGCATTGGGTTTAGGGACGGTCGTCATCGGTGCCTTTTCGGATTCGGTGGTGAAGAAGATCTTAGGGATAAAGGAGGAGCCTCAATATATAATGCCAATCGGGAGAAAAAGATGAGTGAAGTGGTTACTAAGACCAACATCAAAGAATTGGGATTATTTAAGGTGGGGAAGGTTCGGGACATTTATGACTTGGATGATAAACTCTTAATCGTCGCCACTGACCGCATCTCTGCCTTTGACTATGTCTTACCATCTCCGATTCCCCTCAAAGGCAAGGTCTTAACCGGTCTTTCGGTCTTTTGGTTCAACTTCCTAAAAGGGGTTTGCGATTCTCACTTCCTCACCGACGACTTCTCCGCCTTCCCTCTATCCTTAAAGCCTTATGAGCCACTCCTTAAAGGCAGGAGCATCTTAACCAAGAAGGCAACTCCAATCCCAGTGGAGTGTATCGTCCGGGGCTATCTCGCCGGTTCCGCTTGGCAGGAGTATAAAGAGAGAGGCGAGGTCTCAGGAATTAGATTACCCACTGGGCTGGCGGAAGCGGAGAAGTTAACGGAGCCAATCTTTACCCCTTCCACAAAGGAAGCGACTGGACACGATAGAAATATCTCTTTTTCCGAGATGATAAAAATTGTCGGTGAGAAGGAAGCCTTCTATCTCCGGGAGACTTCCCTTGCCCTTTATCAGAAGGCGAGGTCTTATTCCGAAGAGCGGGGGATAATCATCGCCGATACCAAATTTGAATTTGGGAGGATAGATAATAAGATAATTCTGATTGATGAAGTTTTGACCCCGGACTCCTCCCGTTTTTGGGATAAGGAGAACTATCAGGTTGGCTCATCCCCACCCAGTTTTGACAAACAGTTTATTCGGGACTACCTCATAGCTATCGGTTGGAATAAAAGACCGCCAATTCCTGAATTACCGAGTGAGATAGTTGAGAAGACAAAAGAGAAATACTTAACCGCCTATCGACTCTTACTCGGTAGGGAATTAACTTAGTGTGCCTTTATTCTGAATGAAAAATTATCTTTTCCTCCGCTAACCCTTTCGTTCTTTCCCTTCTCTGGTTTCTATTTAGAAAGAAGGCTTGCCGAATCGGCTAATCAACCCTTTTTGGTTTTAGTTGCTTTCTTTCTCTTTAGTGGCTTCCCGCAACAGATGAGGTCGCAAGAGGTGCAGGTGCAGGGTTTATCAATCGTAACGACTAACCCGCATTCCGAGCAGTAATACTGCACCTTCTTCCCTTTCTCTTTTCTTCCCTTCTCTTTCATCTTATCCTCCTTATCTCTATTCTACTTTTAACTCAATTGAATTTACCCAGAGACCGTGGATGTTGCAGTAGGAATGGGCGTAGAGCGTGCCGGATTTCTCGGTCTGGAAAGAGAAGGTAATATAAGGTTGGGTATAGACCGAACTCTTATTCGGACCTTCAGTTGAGGCGCCATGGGTAATAAACTCAAACCTCCCCAAGTGGTAAGGAAATTTCTCGCCTTCTGGTAAGAAGTGGACATCAATCCAAGCGATATGATGTTCGGTCGTATTCGGGTGAGGGATCTCTTTTCCGACACTCAGAGTTATCTTTATCTCTTCGCCCTTCTTAATCTTTTCCGGTAACTCAATTACCGGGGTATGCTTCTCTTTCTTCCAATCCGCCGATTGGAAAAGTTCGGAAAGACTTTTCATACAAGAATTTTACCAATTTTTTTTTAAGAAGTCAAGAGTCGGTTAATTAAACAAAAAGAAAGCTTGACTTTTTGATTTTTTTGAATATTTTAACTGACATTAAGAAAATATAAGGAGGGTAAAATGATTTACTGGTTAAGTTTCATTTTTGCTTTTATTGGCGTAGCCACAAATGCCTTCGGGAATGAGAAATCCCTCAGTTTCTCTCTTTCTCCGCCGGAGGTCATCTGGGCGCCCGGTGAATATATCCTCAATCCCTCTCAAGAAGAGGAGACCCTTCATTACGACTCTGACCCAGACCGGGGCGTCAATGTCCGAGGGATTACGGTCTATTCGGGCGGTGTCCGCCATACCGCACCGGAGAGCATAAAGGTGATTGCGGTATTATTCTATCTAACCGACCCAGCGGATATGGCGGTTGTTCACATCCGAGACCAAGGGACAGAACTCCAACCTGGACCGGTTATCGATTCCTTTCGCACCAATAGCGCTGGCCAATATGTCTGGAAAAGGGCGAATCTACCGACTCCGATTATCGTTCCGGCTGGACGGGACTTCTGGACGACGATTACCGTCTGGCATCCTTTGAACAATTATCCCCTTACCCTTGACTTAGGTCCGATGGTTCCTTATCGGGGTGGTTTCATCTCTCTTCCCACGATTAGCCCAAATTGGTATCAACTAACTGACCCACCCTTCTGGACAGACCGGAACTGGAATATCCGAGCGGTCGTCAATAGATTAGGGGGAACCGGGGTGAGAGAAGGAGATGAGGAGAAAGGTTTCTTTGGTTTGGCGATGCGGGTTGTCCCTAATCCCACAAAGGGGTTGGCAAATGTCAGCTATAATCTCTCGGGAAAAGAGGAGGCGACTTTAAGGGTTTACAATGTCATGGGCGAATTGGTTTATTGGGAGAAGGGGAATAAGGGACATTTCACCATCAACCGGCCAACTGGTATCTACCTTTTGGAACTTGAAGGGAACGGTTATAAGGAGGTGAAGAAACTGGTCGTCCAAAGATAACAGATTTAACTAATCGTTTGACATCCCTCTCTTTCTCAATAGAATAAGTCTATGCTTAAATTGACCAATACCCTCTCGGGGAAGAAAGAGCCATTTTTGCCGATTGAAAAGAAAAGGGTTAAAATTTACACCTGCGGGATGACGGTCCAGGACTCACCCCATCTTGGACACCTTAGAACATTTCTCTTTGCCGATACCCTTAGGCGTTTTTTGGAGTATTTGGGCTATGAGGTGGTGTTTGTCCAGAATATTACCGACATTGATGACAAGATCTTAGAGAAAGCAAAAGAAGAACGTGTCTCTTATCAAGAGATCACCAAGAGATATATTGATGAATTCTTAGAAGTGGCAGAGAAGATGAATTTAAGAAAGGAGACCGATATCTACCCAAGGGCGACCGAACATATCCCGCAGATGATTAGATTGGTGGAAAGGCTTCTGGCGAACGGGCTGGCTTATTTGGCGGGGGGCGATGTCTATTTTGACATCAGTAAATTTCCAACCTATGGCAAATTGTCAAAGAAGAAATTGGATGACTTAATCGCCGGAGCCCGGGTTGAGGTTGGGGAAAAGAAGAGAAATCCTCTAGATTTTGTCCTCTGGAAGGGGTATAAGGTGGGCGAGCCTTATTGGGAGGCACCTTTTGGTAAGGGGCGTCCGGGTTGGCATCTTGAGTGCTCGGCGATGTCAATGCATTATCTCGGCGAGACATTTGATATCCATATCGGGGGCGAGGATTTAATCTTTCCCCATCACGAGAACGAGATTGCTCAATCCGAAGGGGCGACCAAGAGACCATTCGTCAACTATTGGCTCCATAACGCCCTTTTGCTCTTTCGGGGGGAGAAGATGGCGAAGTCAACCAAGAACTACTTCTTGGCGAAAGAGGCACTCCAGAGATACCATCCGAATGTCATCCGCCTCTTTCTTTTGAAAGCCCACTATAAGAGCCATTATGAGTTCACCGTAAAGCGATTGGAAGAAGCGAAACAGCAGTGGTTAAGAATTGAGGAGTTTTTCCTCCTTTCGGAAAGGAGAGGTGAGAGATTTGATTTTAGCCCACCGGATGGGTTTGTCTCGGCAATGCTTGAGGATTTAAATACCCCTCAGGCATTAGGTGAAGTCTTTAAGTTAATTGAAGAGCGGTTCAAGAGGGAGAATATTGATGATGAAGAGAACGACCGAATCTATTCCTCGGTCCGCTCTGCCCTTAAGATCTTAGGCTTTAAGACCGAAGAGGGGGATAGAATTATTCGCGGAGTCCATCAGACAGAGGCGGGTATTTCTCTAAAGCCAAAGGCGAGTCATTTGACAATTGAGCCCCACCCCTTAATTGAGGCGAGAAGAATCGCTCGGGAAAATAGAAGATTTGATATTGGGGATAAGATCCGGGAAGCGATGGAGAATTTTGGCTACGAACTCCGAGATACAAAAGGTGGGACCGATGCCATCTTCCGAATTGACTTGCCATCCAACCCAAAGCGCTCTATCCAGTTGATTCACGAGTTAAAAGAGGAATTAAAAAAGGAGTTGGAGAGAGGGGAGGAAAAGCCTTGCCTTTCGGAAATTCTTGATTTGTTGAATAAAGGAGTTAGGAGGGTATTTTATTGACAATTTTTAGTTTATTAATATGATAAAGATATCGGCTTAAAAGTATGAGAAAGAAATCGCCGGTAATAACACTTCGGTTGCCAATTGAACAGGATGAGGATGACGTGTTTCTGATTGAGTCCCCCGGTCTTTCCCGGCACATTTCCCTTTGAGCCAACCACCTCTCCTTGCGCCGAAAATTATGCGGGTTTTTGGGAAAAACGAAAGGCACAAGCGGTGACGAGAGAAAATCAAGAGACCGACCGATGGAGATTGAGAACTTAGAAAGATATATTGACCATACCCTCTTGAGACCGGAGGCGAGTGAAGAAGATGTGAGGAGACATTGTGAAGAGGCGGTCAGATACAATTTCGCCACGGTCTTTCTCTTCCCTTGCTTGACGAAACGGGCGAAGGAGTTATTGAAAGGGAGCAAAGTGAGGTTGGGCGCACCCGTCGGTTTTCCCTTCGGCGGAAATAAGACCGAGACGAAGGTCTACGAGGCAAAGAGGGCTTGTGAAGACGGGGCGGAGGAGATTGATATGGTAATAAATATCTCGGCTTTAAAATCGGGGAGGTGGGAGGATGTGAGGAGGGATATTGAAGAGGTGGTGAGGGGGGTGAGCCCAATTGGGGTGAAGGTGATTTTGGAGACCTGTTATCTCACGGATGAGGAGAAGGTGAAGGCATCGCTGATCGCCCGGGATGCCGGGGCAACCTTTGTTAAGACCTCAACCGGTTTAGGACCGAAGGGGGCAACGATAGAAGATATCCGCCTCTTAAAGAGGGTCTTGGGCGAGACGATAAAGATTAAGGCATCGGGTGGGATTAGGGATTATAAGACCTGTTTAGCAATGATTTCCGCGGGAGCGGAGAGGATTGGGACAAGTTCGGGAGTGAAGATTATGGAGGAGTATTTACTCCTAAAAAATGGGTTTTGAACCACCCGACTATGAATTCAAATCAAGCCGCCAATCTCAAAATGATGGGCGACAAATCAAAACGGAAACGCGAATCAAAATACTTCTGCGATTACCTTTCTACTTGGGTTATTCGTTTTCTAAAGGGCTTACCAGAAGGAGTTTGGGTCATTGGCGACCAGTTGTTGCGGAGAGCAACCTCAATTGGGGGAAATGGGATTGAAGCAAAGTCTGCCGGCGCTAAGAGATGCCACTGGTGCCAATAGAGAAGGCATCAATAAACGAGGAAAAGAGGTTGAAGAAGTTGCGGAGATGCTTAGGGCCGGTATTTTAACGATGAGAAGGAGTAGTTTTTCAATTTGGCGTTGATTAAGGAGGACTTATGAAGGCGGTAAGAAAGACAAAGCCCCAATCTGGGGCGGAATTGGTTGATATCCCAATCCCCAGGATATTAGACGATTGGGTATTGGTTAAGGTCTTAGCGACCTCAATCTGCGGGACCGATGTCCACATCTATAAATGGGACGAATGGTCGCAGAAGCGAATTGGGGAGAACCGTCTACCCCAGACCTTAGGACACGAGGTCGCCGGTGAGGTGGTTGAGGTCGGGAGGGCGGTGAAGAGGATTAAGGTTGGGGACTATGTCTCCGCGGAGACCCATATCTATGACCCAAGTGACCTGACCGCCCTCTTGGGACAGTTCCATGTTGGGGAGCAGATGAAGATCTTGGGGGTTGACTGCGATGGCGCCTTCGCCGAATACTTCGCCATTCCGGAATCGGTCTGTTGGAAGAATGACAAATCAATCCCACCGGAGTTCGCCACCGTTCAAGAGCCCTTAGGGAATGCCACCTATGCGGTCCTGGGTGAGGATAACGATGTCTGTGGCAAGACGATGCTCATTACGGGTGATGGTCCAATCTCCCTCTTTGCGATTGGGGTCGCCTTTGCCTGCGGGGTGGCGAAGATTATCCACTTCGGAAAATATGACTTCAATATGGCGATTGGAAAGAAGCTGGGTGCGGATTATCAGGTCTGGACGAATAAGACGAGCCGGGAGGAGAGGATAAAGATTGTGAGAGAGCTAACCGATGGGCAAGGGGTTGATATCGCCTTAGAGATGACCGGAAGCGAAGACTCAATTCTTGACTGTTTCGCAATGGTGAGGAGAGCCGGTCGGGTCACCGCCTTTGGTATCCCAGAGAAATCACCCCTGCCCTTTGGTTTTGACTACTCCGGGGGTATCGTGTTTAAGGGTTGCCAAATCCACGGGATTAACGGCCGGAAGATATTTGACACCTGGTATCGGGTGAGAAATCTATTGGCGAGTAAGAGGTTAGATATCAGCCCGGTAATCACCCACCTCTTCTCCTTGGAAGATTTTGAAGAGGGTTTTAAGAAGATGACCGAAAGACCAAGGCAGAGCGCCAAGGTTGTCCTCTTTCCGGACCGAGATGAGTTAGAGAAGGCAAAGAAGAGGTTAAACATCTAATTTGAGACTCTTTTTCCTTATCTTCTTTTCTTTCAGCTCCACTTTTGCCAAATCCTATTTCTATCCAAAAATTAAGACCGAGATCCACCTCTTACCGAATGGCGATGTCCGGTTTCGGCAAGAAAGGAGATATGCCTTCAAGGGCTCATTCTCCTGGGCATTCCTTGATTTATTAAAGAGAGGGGCAAAGGATATCGTGTTTAACGGTTTACAGGAATTGACCCCAGATGGTTGGCGGGATTTAGAGCCATTAGAGTTGAGGGATAGCGAAAAATCGCTTTTCATCCGCTGGGGATATAAAGCGGTTGATGAGGAGAAGACCTTCCTCCTTGACTGGACGGTAATCGGGTTGGTGAAGGGTTATTCGGATGTGGCGGAGTTTTACTGGAAGGTAATTGAGGATAATCACGAGAGGATTCAGGATTGCGAAATGAGATTTCTCTTGCCGAAACCCTCACCCGAACTCTTTAAGGTCTATATCTCTTCCCGAGCCAAGCCCGGGGAGTTGATTTTCAATGAGGAGAAAAATGAGGCGCTCGTTAAGATGAGAAATATCCCAAGGAATAGTTTCGTTGCCGTCCGCCTCCTCGCCCAACCGGGCGCCTTTTCGGAACTAAAAATCCAACCCGTTTTTCGCTATCAGAAGATTCTCTTTGAAGAGGAGAGGGATTTCTACCTCTACTTAATTGGGAGACTTGCCTTCCTGCCTCTCGGCATTTTAATGATGCTTATCTTCCCAACCCTTCTCTTTTTCTATTTCTATTTCCGTTACGGGCGGGAGCCAAAGGTTTTTTATGAGGCGATTTACGAGCGGGAACCACCCCGAAGGGCACCACCGGTGACAATTCCAATAATTCTTAATCAGAAGCCAGAGAAGGAGAGGTTACATCAAGAAATCTTCCGGGGGATGTTGGCAACCCTATTGGATTTGGCAAGAGAGGGGATAGTTAACATCAGGGAGAATCCGAAGATGGGGCATGAGTCTCTCTTGGTTAAGCGGGAAAAGGTTGCCCAAAAGAGCCCTTTCCATCAGGAGGTGGCAAATTTCTTCTTTGGGGAGGTGAGCGGTGGAGGAGAGGTCTTCACCGAACAGGAATTGAAGAGATATGCCACCAAGAATCAGAAGGAGTTTCTCTCTTTCTTAACCAGGGTCTCTTCTCGGGCAAGGAGCTGGTGGGAGATGGAGTTAAAGACAACCCTCCTTGACCCAAAGGCGAGCGTCGCTTTTAAAATCTATTTCACCCTCACAATCCTTTCAATCGTTTTGGGCGCAATCTTCTTCGGCACGGGATTCGGGATTCTTCTCCTTTCCCGAAAGGCGATAACCCCTTTGGCGGTAGTTCCGGCGGTCATTCTAATTATCCCCTTTTACTTCCTCGGCAAAGTGATAAATCGTTGGGATGAAAAGGCTTATTTAGAGCATAAAAGATGGGTAAACTTTAAGAAGTTTCTTATTGACTTCTCGGCGCTCAGTTCCGCACCGGTCAGTCTATTACCTCTATGGGAGGAATACTATGTCTATGCGGTCGCTTTGGGTGTTGGAAGACCATTCTTAAAAAATATATTAGAATTAGCCAAAGAGAGAGGCGAAGCCTTATCTCTACCGACCTGGTATATACCGACCTCCCCAAAAGCCCAACTCAGTTCCTTTCCAGTGAGTGGGTTTGAAACCTGTTTGAATAACGTCAACAACCTGATAGAGTCATTTTCAACCAAGACCACTTATGGTGGTGGTTTCTCTGGTGGCGGTGGTGGCGCCGGTGGTGGCGGGAGATCCGGGGCGGGATAGGTAGCAATGAATACTGGTTGTCGCTATCCTTTGGTTCAAACCTCTTATTAAACTATCTTTTAGGCTAAGGATTAGAAATTTCCTTAAACTCTTCCTTAGATTTTGGATTAGGCTGAGATTTAAGCCCTTTTTTATAGTCTCCTCCTTAAACCTCAACTTAGACCATTTCTTAGGCTAAAAATTACTCCTTGGATTAGAACTCTCCTTATGTCCCCTGTGCCGTCCCCCCTACCTTTTTTTGAAAAGACGAACCCCCCTGTTTCTGATATGGTCTTTAAGACCTCACTTCTGAGGTCAGTTTAAGGTCTATCTAAATATAGAGTAAAAAAGGCGCCCAAATCTTACACTTAATTTTAAGTTTTTGAATTTCAAAGCCTTATTCACAATCTTTATAGTCCCCTGACCGATTTCTTTAAGTCACCTCAGAACTTTGGTCAACTGGGATTGGTTTAAGGATAGAAGACAAATCTGAAATAGAGGCTGGCTTCTTAAAGATGTGCAAACGACCGGTCTTTTGCGAATGGATTTTATTTATTGAGTAAGCCCCGGACCAATTTTGACAGCCAGAATGGTCTTCTTTTCAATTGTGAAAGGAATTTGATATTTTTCTTTATTTACCTAAAGTCTTGAGAAAGTTAAGGTCTGTTTCCAAATTTAGTTATCTTTCCGACCGTGAGCCAAAATAGAAGCGATGTTTGCCTTATCTGATAGGAGCATAGATTCATTCTATTAATCGGTCTCTTAGAGATTGGTTTATCTCAGAACTATTTCACATTGCCATCTCTATCGGTCTTGATGAGATAGACATCACTTCCGCCAGCGCCAAAAGACTCAGTATAGCCGGCGATGATATATCCGCCATCTGAAGTCTGGTGAACCGAAAAGCCCCAATCCTCACCGCTTCCGCCGAATGTCCTCTGCCAGATAAGATTCCCATTTCCATCGGTCTTGATGAGATAGACATCCCTTCCGCCAGCGCCAAAAGACAAAGTAGAGCCAGCGATGATATATCCGCCATCTGAAGTCTGCTGAACCGAATCGCCATAATCATAACCGCTTCCGCCGAATGTCCTCTGCCAGACGAGATTGCCAGCTCCATCGGTCTTGATGAGATAGACATCATAATAGCCAGCGTCAAAAGACTCAGTCCAGCCAGCGATGATATATCCGCCATCTGAAGTCTGCTGAACCGAATCGCCATAATCATAACCGCTTCCGCCGAATGTCCTCTGCCAGACAAGATTTCCATTTCCATCGGTCTTGATGAGATAGACATCCCTTCCGCCAGCGCCAAAAGACCAAGTAGAGCCAGCGATGATATATCCGCCATCTGAAGTCTGGTGAACTGAATAGCCATAATCATCCCTGCTTCCGCCGAATGTCCTCTGCCAGACGAGATTGCCGTTTCCATCGGTCTTGATAAGATAGACATCAGCCCAGCCAGCGCCAAAAGATTCAGTCTCGCCAGCGATGATATATCCGCCATCTGAAGTCTGCTGAACCGAAGAGCCCTCATCCCAACTGCTTCCGCCGAATGTCCTCTGCCAGACGAGATTGCCAGCTCCATCGGTCTTGATGAGATAGACATCACTTGCGCCAGCGCCAAAAGACCAAGTCGTGCCAGCGATGATATATCCGCCATCTGATGTTTGGTGAACCGAATTGCCCCAATCCTCACCGCTTCCGCCGAATGTTTTTTGCCAGACGAGATTTCCATTTCCATCGGTCTTGATGAGATAGACATCGCCTCCGCCAGCGCCAAAAGACCGAGTAGAGCCAGCGATGATATATCCGCCATCTGAAGTCTGGTGAACTGAATTGCCCTCATCGTCATCACTTCCGCCGAATGTCCAGCCAGCTGTAATCCTAATTTGATGACCACTTGACCAAGAAGAGGTAGCACCCTCCTCATCCTTTGCTTGGGCTTTTATGGAATATTCTCCTAAGTTTTGCCAGGAGTGGCTCATTGAGACTGTTGTTCCAGAAGGGAAATAGGGGCTCCAATCTGAGATATTTCCATCTCCCCAATCAAACCGAATTGAAATACTATCCCCATCCGGGTCGGTTGCTGAAGAAGAGAATGTGGAAGAAGCATTTTTAACTCCTTCGGAAGGTCCGGAAGGAATTTCGGGGATATTTGGTTGGTTATTGATTATCTGGATTTGATGGGGTTCTGACCAAGGAGATAGGGCTTGATTTATATCCATCGCCTGCGCCCTAATTGAATAAGTTCCACCCCTCATCCAAGAGTAAATCATTCCTCCTGCCTCTCCACTCCGAAGCCAATGGGACCACTCTGAGGTATCGCCATTGCCCCAATCAAAACGATAACGGATACCATCGCCATCTGGGTCGGTCGTTATTGTTGAGAAGATACAGAGGCTATCCTTCCGAGCAATTGAAGGTCCGGAAGGGACTGCTGGTTGATTTGGCGGGCGATTTTTTACTATTCTGATTGAATGCGATTCCGACCAAGGAGATTGCGCTCCTCTCTTATCCTTTGCCTGGGCTCGGATTGAATAAGTTCCGGAATCTGACCAAGAATGGGAGAGGGAGATAGTCTCACCGCTCTTCACCCAAGAACTCCACT
>FWPV01002777.1_pt1 | contig 41642 bp, 35 predicted proteins | sample 2228371 | NCBI WGS metagenome assembly FWPV01 (sample SAMEA103939776, study PRJEB20133) | metagenome
TTAAGAAAAGGCCAAATGCACTTTATGGAAGACAAGGAAAAAGATATTTGCTGTCCGCATCTTCTCCATGAAGAAAAACTTCCTGGTCCCTTCCTTTGCGCTCCTTTGATTTCCTTCGGCGAATACTTAGGTGTCCTGGTTATGGTCTGCTGTCAAGAGAAGGAGGGAGCGACAAAGGAATTAGCGGAAAGAGAAAAGGCTCGACGTCAAAACTTAGTTCTGCAATTTACGCAGCGCATAGCTACAGCTTTATCTACGATAAGACTTCGTGAATCTCTCAAGGAGCAATCGATACGCGACACCCTAACCGGGCTTTATAACCGGCGGTTTTTAGAAGAAACTCTGGAGAAGGAAATCCATCGAGCTTCCAGGTCTCAAACCAAGATCGCCGTGATGATGCTGGATATCGATTATTTTAAACAATTTAACGACCTCTACGGACATGATGCCGGCGACGCTGTGCTCCAGGCGGTGGCGGGATTACTGCAGAAATCAGTCCGGCAGGAAGATATTGTCTGCCGTTATGGTGGGGAGGAATTCATCATTATCATGCCTGGTAGCAACCGGGAAACCGCCCGCCAGAGGGCAGGGCTTATTCTCAAGCGAATGCGTCAGCTTGAAATTCGTTATCAGGAGAATACCTTTCGCCATCTTACCATCTCTATTGGATTGGCCCAATTCCCGGATGACGGCAACACTGTGGGAAATATTCTCTGGGCCGCTGACCAAGCTCTCCTCGCCGCCAAAAAACAGGGACGCGATAGATTGGTATGCGCGGAAGAAATGACGAATTTGGCCTGAGAAATCTTGGTTAGATGAAAAAGGTTATAAACATTTTTTCAGGCTATAAATATTCTTTCTTGCCGTTTTTTTTCAGCCAATCAATTATCTCCCTGATTCTCTGGTCTTCCTCGCGGCGGCAGACGAGAAGAGCGGAGGGGGTGTTGACCACAATTAAATTTTCCAAACCTATCAAGGCGGTCAATTTTCCCGGGTTATAAACCAAGCAGCCAGTGGAATCAATAAAAATGGTTTCCCCCCGCGCAGGTTTTCCTGCCTTATCCTGGGGCCATATTTCCAACAGAGATGACCAGACCCCTACGTCGGACCAGCCAAAATCGCCGGGACAAACGACCACTCCCTGGGCCCTTTCCATCAGGGCATAATCGATGGAGAGAACCGGCATCTTCTGAAAAACCGAAGCGACGGCCTTTTCATCCTGAAGCCGGAGTGCTGTAAGCATCGCTTCCCAGAAAGGATACCATTCAGGGGCATAAGCCTTTAGCTTTTCCGGGAAGACTTCTGCCTGCCATAAAAACATGCCTGAGTTCCAGAAGTAATCCCCAGACTGAAGGAAGCTCCGGGCCTGTTCCATGCCTGGCTTTTCTTTAAAAGAGAGTACGGGAAAGAACGTTTCATCCAAATATTTGTATTCTGCGCCAGACTGGTAATGGATGTATCCATAACCAGTGGCAGGATAAGTCGGCGGAATGCCAAAAGTAACCAGAAAGCCGCCTCGGGCAGCCTCCGCGGCCGCGGCCAGCTTACGCCGAAAAACCTCGGGCTGGAGGATAACATGATCTGCGGGCAAAGCAGCAATAACCGCCTGTTTATCCTGAAGAAAAATGGCCGCCGTGGCCAAGATAAGGGAAGGCGCCGTGTTTCTTCCCTCTGGTTCAACCAGACAATTTTCCTTCTTCAGCTCCGGGATTAGACGCAGGATGGTTTCAGCTTGAAATGCGTTGGAAATAATATAAATATCATGAAGGGGAATTAAAGGAAGAAGCCGACTCACTGTCTCCTCGATCATTGTTCTCTCGCCGACAATAGGCAGGAACTGCTTGGGCCGGCGAGCCCGGCTCAACGGCCAAAACCTGGTTCCTGTTCCGCCCGCCATTATGAGGGCCACTAACCTCATCGTTCCCTCCTCAACCAAGGTTAATTCTTTTCCAGCTGCCGGATAACATTTTCCAGGTTCTCCTTAACCTCGCTCTGCATGGCTGCCAGAGCCTCTGGGGTATCCGCCTCAAACCGCAGGACGAGGACCGCCTGAGTATTAGAAGCCCGAACAAGAGCCCAGCCATTAGGGTAAATAATTCTGATGCCATCAATGTCGATCAGCGGGTAGCGAGGAGCCATGACCTTTTTTAATTCCTCCACAATCTGAAACTTGACTTCATCAGAAGCATAAATCCGTATTTCTGGCGTGTAATATGTGGTGGGAAGGTCAGAGAGGAGGGCAGAGAGTTTCTCCGAGGAACGAGATAAAATTTCAGCCAGACGGAGGGAAGCATAAATAGCGTCGTCATAGCCAAAATAACGGTGGGCAAAGAAAAGATGGCCGCTCATCTCCCCCGCTAGGAGCGCCCCTTCCTCCCGCAATTTCTTTTTAATCAAGGAATGGCCAGTCTTCCACATAATCGGCCGGCCACCCAATTTTTCAATTTCCTGATAGAGAGTCTTAGAGGCCTTGACTTCCGAGATAATGGCTGCCCCGGGGAAACGAGGCAGCACATCGCGGGCAAAGATAATAAGGAGCTGGTCTCCCCAGATCAATTGACCGCGGTCATCGACCACCCCGATGCGGTCCCCATCCCCATCATAACCAACGCCAAAGTCAGCCCCAGTCTCTTTTACTGTTTTGATTAGCTCTTCCATGGCTTCGGGCAAGGTGGGGTCAGGATGGTGATGAGGAAAGCGACCGTCCATCTCGCAATAAAGCTCGATTACTTCACAACCGAGCCGGCGGAAAAGAGGAGCGGCGACAACACCGGCTGTGCCGTTGCCAGCATCTAGAACCACCTGGAGAGGTTTTTCTATTTTAATATTTTGCTCGATAAATTCACTGTATTCAGGGATGACTTCATGAGAAAAAACATTTCCTTTTTCCTCCTGAATGAATTTCTTTTCTTTAACCAGGCGATAAAGCTCCTGGATGGCCGGGCCGTAAAGAGTCTCTTCGCCGAGCATGATTTTGAACCCGTTCTGGTCAGGCGGGTTGTGAGAGCCAGTGATCATTACGCCCGCCTCTTTTTTCTTTTGAAACACGTTGAAATAAAGGAGAGGTGTGGGCACGACGCCTATTTTTTCCACATGGCAACCAGTAGTCAGAAGGCCGTCAATAAAAGCTTGCGCTAAAAGAGGAGAGCTCAGTCGGCAATCCTGACCAAGGCTCACCTGACGCCGGCCACGCTGGCGAAAATAAGTACCACAGGCTTGGCCTAAAAGAACGGCAAACTCTGGCGTCAGGTCTTGGCCAACTATGCCCCTGATGTCATACTCGCGAAAAATCTTGGGGTTAATTTTCATCATTTGCCTCCGTTAAGACAAAAGTTGAGCTAAATTTTCTGGTCAAGCGGGTCCAGGAGGTGTTTCACTTTCTCTTCAAGGTCAATCATTTTCCCCTGGCAAGTCAGGATAAACTCGATGAATTCTCTTACCGCACCCCGGCCTCCAGCAGTCTGACAGAGGAAATGACAGTTTTCCTTCACCAGAGGGTGAGCATCAGCTACCGCGGCTGCTAAGCCAACATTCTTCATTATTTCCAGGTCGCCCAGGTCATCGCCGATATAAGCTATTTCCTCTGGCGCGAGACCCCAGCGCTTCCTTATTTCCTCCAAGACACTCTTTTTATCTTGAATGCCCTGGTGTACCTCGTCTATTTTTAACCTTTCGGCTCTTCTCGTGATGGTGGAACACGTTTTGCCGCTAATTATACCTGTCTTTAATCCAGCCTGTTTCGCCAGAAGAAGGCCCATCCCATCCCGGACATGGAAGCTCTTGAGCTCCTCTCCATCTGGAAGAATAAATAGCGTACCATCGGTGAGCGTCCCGTCCACGTCTGTTAGGATAAACTTGATACGACGTGCTCTTTCTTGAACCTCCATCAGAACATCTCCGTGCGCCATAAATCGTGGAGATGGATAATTCCCTCAACCTTGCCTTTTTCATCCTTGATAATGAGCGAAGTAATCTTCTTTTCTTCCATAAGGTTGAGAGCTTCGGTGGCCAGGCTTTTCCGGCTTATAGTCACGGGTGTTGGCGTCATGCAATGGCGAGCTTGCTGGGCCAAAAACCTGTTTTTATAACGTTGCATCATCCGCCGTAAGTCACCGTCAGTGATTATACCTTTGAGAATATGTTCCCGGTCAACTACACACGTCATCCCGAATTTCTTCCTGGTCATCTCTTCCACTACTTCGAGCATCGGCGTATCTTCATAAACCAGCGGTACCTCGTCGCCAGTATGCATCAGAGTTTCCACCCGCAGCAGGCGCCGGCCTATCTGTCCCTTAGGATGAAAAAAGGCAAACTCCTTCTCGCCTATGCCTCTTTTTTTCATCAAAGCAATGGCCAGGGCGTCTCCCAGAGCTAAGGCTGCGGTGGAAGAAGCGGTCGGGACTAAATTCTTGGGACCAGCCTCCCTTTCCACTCGTGCATCGAGCACGATATCGCTGTAGCGAGCCAGACGCGAACGGGGAGAGCCAGTAATGGTCACCAGCTTGACGCCGATTCGCTTGATAAAAGCTAAAAGGTCGATTATTTCCTTAGTTTCGCCACTATAAGAAATAGCCAGAATCGTGTCTTCCTTTAATATCATCCCGAGGTCGCCGTGCCCGGCTTCAGCCGGATGAACAAAAATGGCTGGCGTGCCGCAGCTGGCTAAGGTAGCCGCAATCTTCCGGCCGACAAGGCCGGATTTACCCATACCGGTGACAATAACACGTGATTTTGTTTGGCTGAGAAGGTTGACCGCATGGATAAAATTTTCGTCCAGGCGAGAAGCCAAATCAGCTACTGCTTTCGCTTCTACCTCTAATACCTCCCGGCCAATAGCCAAAATGTCATGCTTGGTCATGGCTAAAACCTCGTACGAGTTCAAATATTTTTTTGGCTTCCTTTAATACTTGGGATAAGTCTTTTAATCTCAAGGAGTTATGTCTGTCAGAAAGAGCGCGGCTGGGCTCCTCGTGCACTTCGAGGAAAAGGCCGTCCGCGCCAGCGGCAATTCCGCCCCGGACAAGAACAGGAATAAATTCAGGCTGGCCGCCTGAGGTCTGACCAGCTGCTCCGGGACGCTGCACCGAATGAGAGGCATCAATGACCACAGGGAAACCTAATTTTTTCATGAGCGCTATGGAGCGGAGGTCAACAACAAGGTCATGATAACCAAAGGTTGTACCTCTCTCGGTCAGAATTATCTGCTCGTTACCCGTACTTAAAATTTTTTCCACCACATGACCCATGTCCTCAGCAGCCATAAATTGACCTTTTTTCACGTTAACTGGTTTACCGGTTCTGGCCGCGGCTAAAAGCAAATCTGTTTGACGGCAGAGAAAGGCAGGAATCTGGATTACATCCAACACTTGGCCGGCTAGCTCAGCTTGCCAGGTTTCGTGAATATCGCTAAGAACCGGAACGCCAACTTCTTGCCGAACCTGACGAAGAATAGCCAACCCTTTTTCGAGGCCAGGCCCGCGATAGGAAGCGAGAGAAGAACGGTTGGCTTTATCAAAGGAAGCCTTAAAAATAAAGGGAAGGCCGATCTCTTCGCTTATTCTTTTTACTTCTCTGGCTATAAAGAGGGCGTGCTCCTCACTCTCGAGTACACATGGTCCGGCGATGAGGAATAAAGCTTCCCCTCCGCCAATCCAGGTTCCTTCACTGAGCTTTATTTTTCTGGCATTGATGGGCATAGCTGGCTCCGATAAAAGCTTTAAAAAGGGGGTGAGGAGAAAGCGGCCGTGATTTGAATTCAGGATGAAACTGGCAACCTAAAAACCAAGGATGATCTTTGAGTTCGATGATCTCGACGAGCTGATGTTCGGGGTTACGGCCAGAAATAACCAGACCGGCTTGGCGCAGGATATCTTCATACGCGGGGTTGAACTCATAGCGATGACGATGGCGCTCCCATATTTTAGTTTTCCGATAGGATAAGTAAGCTATTGATGGTCTGGTCAAAACGCACGCGTAACTGCCGAGACGCATCGTCCCGCCGAGGTCATGCTCTGGCTTGAGCTCCCGCCAAAGGGAAAAAATCTTATGCGGCGTTTTTGGGTCAAATTCAGTGCTGTTGGCCTTATGGAGCCCGGCCACATTCCTGGCGAATTCAATGGTCGCTAACTGCATCCCCAAACAAATGCCGAAATAAGGAATCAGAGCTTCCCGGGCATATCTGATAGCCCTTATTTTTCCCTCTATGCCGCGTGGGCCAAACCCTCCTGGAACAAGAATTCCATCAACGGAAGAAAGAATCTGGTCTACATCGCCCTTTTCCAGGTTTTCTGCCTCAATCCATGAAATATTTACTTTAAGTCCATGGGCCACGCCGCCGTGATCGAGGGCCTGCTTCAAACTGATATAGGAGTCATGAAGTTCAGCATACTTACCTACAAGAGCAATATTTACTTCTCCTCGAGGATGATTCATCCGATGAACCAATTTTTGCCACTTCTTTAAGTCTTTTTTTCTTGCCGGAAGGCCAAGCTTCCTTAAAATTATTTTATCCAGACCTTCTTGGGCAAAAATAAGCGGGATTTCGTATATATTATGCACGTCTTTTGCGGTAATAACTGCTTCCAAAGGAACATTGGTAAAAAGAGAGATTTTGGCCTTAATATCTGGCGTAAGAAAACGCTCTGTCCGACAGAGAAGAATATCTGGCTGAATACCTATAGCTCTTAGCTCCTTCACACTGTGCTGGGTTGGCTTAGTTTTCAATTCCCCTGAGGTTTTAATAAAGGGAATAAGGGTGAGATGAACGAAAAGCGTATTTTCCGGGCCAAGAGCCAGGCGCATCTGGCGGATAGCTTCCAGAAAAGGCTGGCTTTCAATATCACCCACTGTACCACCAATCTCGACAATAACAATATCATTATCCTGGTCAACACTATGGATAGCTGCCTTTATTTCATCGGTCACGTGAGGAATGACCTGGACGGTTTTCCCTAAAAACTCGCCTTTTCTTTCTTTTCGAATTATAGATTCATATATCCTGCCTGCTGTCCAATTATGCGCCCGCGAAGTGATGGTAGAGGTAAAGCGTTCATAATGTCCTAAATCAAGGTCTGTTTCCGCCCCGTCTTCTGTGACATAAACTTCCCCGTGCTGAAACGGGTTCATTGTGCCAGGATCTACATTTAGATAAGGGTCGAATTTCTGGATAGTAATCTTATACCCGTGGCTCTCCAAGAGGCGACCGATAGAAGCAGCTGCAATCCCTTTGCCTAAGGAGGAGAGAACTCCGCCAGTAACAAAAATATATTTAGGTTTTTTCATGTCTTCTCATTTGCAAAATATCCTCGGCTCGAGCCAGGTCCTCCGGTGTATCAATGCCAATAGTGGGATGAGGGATTTCCAGCATTTTAATGCGCCAACCATTTTCCAAAGCCCGCAATTGTTCCAGCCGCTCGCTTTTTTCCAGGCGTGAAGGCTCGAGTCGGCAAAAAGATTCGAGTATCTCGCGACGAAACCCATAAATACCGATGTGCTGATAAAAGAAATCTTTGGCCTCAAAGGGAAGGGGTAAACGCGAAAAATAAAGAGCATATCCCTTTTTATCTACCACTACTTTTACCCGATTGCAATCTGAAATCAAGGAAAGGTCGTGCACTGGAGCCATAAGAGAAGTCATATCTGATTCAGCTGCGGCAAGCGGCGGAATAAGAAGGTCAATCATCCAGCCTTCCAGAAAAGGTTCATCAGCCTGGATGTTGATTACCAAACGGCAATTTTTCCCCTCTACTGCTTCTGCCACCCGGTCAGTTCCAGAAGGATGGTCAGGTTTGGTGAAAACGACCGGAGCTCCAAGACGACGAGCCAAAAGAGCGATCCTTTCATCTTCGGTAGCTACCATTAATTCATCTAATAATCTTGCTGTTTTTGCTGCCTCCCAAACCCATTGAAGAAGGGGCTTTCCTCCGAGCAGGGCAAGAGGTTTGCCGGGAAATCGCTTTGAATGAAAGCGAGCAGGAATAACGCCTATAACTTCAGCCATCATACCCTACTTTATTTGATATCAGGAGGTTCAATCTGAAAGTTTACTCCCTCGCCAGCAAGACATCGGGCTTCGAGAAAGGCCCCCTCCTCAACCTGGAGCCGAGGAGTAATAATTGTACCTATAACTCTTCCCCGTTCATGAATTTCAATCTTTTCCCTGGCTTTGAGAGTTCCCCGCATCTCTCCTCGAACAATGCACGTTCCGACATCCACCTCAGCTTTTATTTTGCCTTCGTCTCCGATGATAAGGGTTGTTTCGGAGAAAATTTTGCCCTCAAAATAACCATCAATCCGAAAAGAGCCGCGAAAGGTAAGCTCTCCCTTTATTTCCGTATGACTGTCAAAGAAACCAGCAATCTTTCCGTCATCGGGCAATTTCTTTTTTTCTTTCATTTTTTACCTCTCTCCCTTTATTCGGCTATAAACTCGATAAAGGTCTTCGGGGGAATAATAATGAATCTTGATTACCCCTTTTTTTAGGTCTCCTTCTATCTGAACTTTTGTCCCCATGCTCTTCATCAGCTCTTCTTCCATCGCCATCAGCTCCAGATTCAAGCTTTTTTTCCTGGGGCTTTTTGCTTTTTTATTAAATCGCTGGACTAATTTTTCTGCTTCCCTGACAGAAAGTCCTTTGGCCACAATTTTTTCCGCCAGAGCTCTTTGCCATTGGGGGTCTTCGAGCGCGGCCAGGGCCCGGCCATGGCCCATAGAAAGCTTCCCCGCAGCCAAAAGTTCCTGAATATCCGCAGGCAACTCCAGCAACCTCAAATGGTTGGTCACTGAAGTCCTGTCTTTACCCACGCGAACAGCGATCTCTTCATGAGTTAAACCAAATTCTTCAGCCATTCTTTGGTAAACTCGGGCCACCTCAATGGGATTTAGGTTCTCTCTTTGCAAATTTTCTACCAAAGAGATTTCAATTTGCTTATCACGAGGCAAACGACGAATCAGAACAGGAACCTTTTTTAAGCCGATTAATTGAGCTGCCCGCCATCTTCTTTCTCCAACTATGATCCGATATCCTTGCTCCTCTGGCACAGCTACCAGTGGCTGAATCAAACCTGTTTCCCTGATGGAGGCAGCCAATTCTTCAAGGCTTTCTTGGTCAAATTTTAGCCTGGGCTGGTCAGGATTCGGGTAAAGCTGGTCAATGTCAACTTCAACCAACCTCTCATTTTTAATCAGGCCATAATCATCTGGGAGGAAAACATCCAGGCCCTTACCTAAAGCTTTTTTGCTCATTTTTGTAAAATCTCCTGGGCTAAATTTAAATAAGCCTCTGCTCCCTTTGATTTTATATCGTAAAGAACAATAGGTTTTCCAAAACTTGGGGCTTCAGCCAGCCTGATACTTCTCGGGATTACTGACTGAAAAACCAGGTTTTTTAACGATTTTCTTATTTCTTCGGCCACCTGCCTGGATAAATTAGTCCTTTCATCGTACATAGTCAAAATGATTCCTTCAAGAGAGAGCTGGGGATTAAAATAAGTTCTTACTCTATCAAAAATATCAAGAAGAGCAGGGATACCTTCCATGCAAAGGAACTCACATTGAACTGGAATTAAGATAGTATCAGCTGCAGTCAAGGCATTGATGGTTAAAAAGCCTAAGGAAGGTGGGCAATCAATTAAAATGAAGTGAAATTGTTGGCGAACAGGTTTAAGAGCCTCCCGCAATTTTTTCTCCCTCTCGGGCATGGTTACTAACTCTACTTCCGCCCCCGCCAGTTCTGGAGAGCATGGACAAAGATAAAAATTGTCAAGCTCTGTTCCCAGAATATGGTCAATTAATTTCTCCCCATTCATCATAGAAGCATATACACCTTTCTTATTAACCCGGATACGTCCAAGCCCTGCTGTAGCCATTCCCTGAGGGTCCAAATCTATAACCAAAACCCGCTGGTTCTTTAAAGCTAAAGAAGCACCTAAATTAATAGCTGTTGTCGTCTTGCCCACCCCTCCCTTTTGATTAGCTACCGCAATTACTCTCCCCATTATTACCCCATGTTTCACGTGGAACATAAAGAAGGATCTTCCTGGTCGTGCCTATTATCCATTAAATTTTTAAAATAAACATAAAGATTAATAATCGCTGCCGGTGTCATTCCAGGAATATTTTTTGCCTCGCCGAGAGTGGAGGGCTTAAACTTTTTAAGCTTTTCTACCACTTCCCGGGTTAATCCAGGAACCTGACTAAACTCAAATTCTGGCGGTAAACAAAGATTATTCACTTTATTTAGCTCTTTTATTTCCTTTTCCTGTCTTTTCAAGTAGCCCTCGTATTTTACCTCTGCTTCCACGAATCGTGCTTCTTCGGCTGAAATTTCCTTTAAATAAGGGGCATATTGTAACACATCAGAAAAATGAATTTTAGGCTGACGCAAGTAATTTTTTAGAGTGATAACTTCTCCCCCCGCTAATTTAACCTTTTCTTTTTCCAGGAAAACCATTATTCTTTTTAAATTATTCCATTTCTTTTGAAAAGCATGATAAACTTCCTCATCAATAAGCCCAAGTTGATATCCATATGGCATTAAACGCTGGTCGGCATTGTCAATTCTCAGGTTGAGCCGATACTCGGCTCGTGAAGTAAATAGGCGATAAGGCTCCTCAACTCCTCTGGTGATTAAATCATCAATTAACACCCCTATATACGCCTGGTCTCGTCTGAGGATGAAAGGCTCCTGGCCCTTAATTTTTAACCCAGCATTAATAGCTGCCATCAACCCCTGGGCGGCAGCCTCCTCATATCCTGATGTGCCATTAATTTGGCCAGCTAAAAATAGATTATCTATTCCCTTAACTTCAAGATTTGGTTTGAGCTGGGTAGGAACCACGGCATCATATTCAATCCCATAAGCTGGCCTCAGGATTTTTGCCTGGTCAAGGCCAGGAATACTTCTTAAGATGTCTATCTGTACTTCCAGGGGAAGGCTGGAGGAAAGACCGTTTACATAGATTTCACTTGTCTCCAGACCTTCTGGCTCCAGGAAAAATTGATGACGGCTATGATGGGGGAATTTGACCACTTTATCTTCGATCGAAGGGCAATAACGTGGACCAATCCCCTTAATTTTGCCGCTGTACAGCGGGGACTTATCCAGATTCTGCCGGATAACCTCGTGTGTGCGCTCGTTGGTATAGCCAAGATAGCAAATAATTTTATTTTCTAATTTTCTTCTGGTCTGGAAAGAGAAAGGTACGGGCTCCTCATCTCCAGGTTGAGGCACGAATAAAGACCAATCTATGGTATGGCTGTCCAGCCTCATGGGCGTCCCTGTTTTTAGCCGGATTATCTTCAACCCAAGTTTCTTAAGACAATCGCTTAGCTCAATCGAAGGAGGCTCATTAGCCCGACCCGCCGGATAGGACTGAAGCCCGATATGAATTAGGCCATTGAGAAATGTTCCCGGCGTGAGGATAATAGCCCGGCCGAAAAAGGTATTACCTTCCAGGGTTTTTACTCCTTTAGCTCGGCCATTTTCTACTAATATTTCCGTCACTACCCCCTGGAAAAGGCTCAGGCGTGGGGTTTCCTCCAGCCATTTTTTCATCTTCAGTCGATAACCGGCTTTGTCACACTGGGCTCTTGGCGCCTGGACAGCACCTCCTCGGCTCCGGTTGAGGAGGCGGAATTGAATTCCTGTCTCATCCGTCAATTGCCCCATTATCCCTCCGAGGGCATCTATTTCGCGGACTAAATGGCCTTTGGCCAAGCCTCCAACAGCTGGGTTACATGACATTTGAGCAATAGTTTCTAGATGAATGGTAAGGAGCAAGGTATCAAAACCCATTTTGCTGGCCGCATGAGCTGCTTCGCAGCCAGCATGCCCGGCGCCAACCACAATAACGTCGTATTCGCCAACTACGGCCATATTATTTCCCTAAACAAAATTCACTAAAAACAGAATTAATTATGTCTTCCGATTTGATCTCACCTGTAAGTTGGCCAAGAACTTGGCCAGCGAGACGAACCTCTTCAGCTATTATTTCTTCCGGATAGCCAGCTTCCAGGGCTTTAAGGCTTTTATCTAACGCTATATAAATTCGTTCCAGAGCTGCCTTCTCGCGCCAGTGAAAAATAACTTCTTCCTTAATATCCTCTATCCCCGGGGAAAAAACATCAAAAATAGCCTCTTTAACCTGATCCAGGTTAAGCCGATGAAGCGCCGAAATTTCCACAACAGGTTGATCTTGACGAAAGAGACTAAGTTTTTCTTTATCAAAGCACGGCGGGAGGTCAATTTTATTCAGGATAAAAATTGATTTTTTCTCTTTGGCCAGAGCTAAAATCTCTTCATCCGCCGGGCTCATACCTTGTGATTTATCGAAAATAACCAAAAGGCCATTTGCCTGCTCAGCCACCATCCTTGCCCGACGAATGCCTTCTTCTTCCACAGGATGAGCTGGTAAACCCAACCCAGCCATATCCACTAAGGTAAAAAGCACATCCTTTATTTTTATCCTTTCCTCAAGATAATCTCGTGTTGTCCCCGGGTAGGGACTGACAATCGCCCGCTCCCTTTCTAAGAGAGCATTAAACAGAGTTGATTTGCCTGCATTGGCCCGACCAACAATGGCTAATTTCACACCCTCCATAAGGGTTTTGCCCAGGTCATAAGATTTAACCAGCCGGTTCACTTCCTCTTGCACCTCTTTTATTTTCTCCCTAATCTCTTCCAGGTTTATATTTAAGCCCTCTTCAGGAAATTCAATGGCTGCCTCTAGCAGACTTAGAAGACTAACCATCTCAGCCCGAAGGTTCTCAATTTTTCTTGATAGCTGCCCCTCAAGCTGGCGGAAAGAAAGCCGCGCCTGGCGAAGAGAAGCAGCTCGAATGAGGTCGTTGACGGCCTCGGCTTGGAGAAGGTCAAGGCGGCCGTGAAGGTAAGCTCTTAAAGTGAATTCTCCTGGATGAGCCAGGCGAGCTCCCGCTTTTAAGCCCAAGCGTACTGTTTCCTCAAGAATAACCGGGCTGCCATGACAAATGATTTCCACCATTTCTTCTCGCGTGTAAGAGCGGGGGGCAGGAAAATAAACTGCTGTGGCCTCATCATAATTTTCATCGTACTCCCAGTTAACCAGCCAGCCCTGGACTAAACGCCAGGCAGCAAATCCTTGGTTTCCTTTGGGTCGAAAAATTTTTCCCGCTACCGAAAGACTTTCCGGCCCGCTTATCCTTATCACCGCCAATGCCCCCTGGCCAGGAGGTGTGGCTATGGCGATAATCGTGTCGTTTAATTCTAACTCTTCTATACTCATTCTCCTTCTTCTTATAATAAAACGAATTAGTTTTTCTGCCAAATTTTGCTGCCTAAAAGGATGTGTAAACCTGGTTTAGAGAGGAAGCCAAAGCTTTATTTATAATCTCGGACACTCGGCAAGAGGATTATAGTCCTTGCACCAATAGGGGATTTCAAGGGCTCAACTCAAAAAACGTGTTTAAAAAGGCTCATCTCGACTTTGCCATACATATAATTTCGCCGCAAAAAGGGCTTTAAGGACATAGAAAGAGAATATACACGGGAAATATAACTCGCGCTTTTTTTCCGAATTAATAAACTATAAAAAAACCAGCTCGCGGCAATGGCCAAATCGGGAAGGAGAGGGGGGTCTTTTCTTCTCGCCGGCGTTTTTGAAGCAAAATCCAGGGGAAATAAGAGACAAGATTTCCTTTAATTTAGCCGCTTGCTCTGAAACTGCAATTGTCACGAAGAACAGGAAGACAATCTTTCTCGGACAACAGGATTAGTCTTGACGCGACAGGAATTTCTCTTTATTTTATTGGGAATGTTGAGGCAACTTTAGGAGATAGAGCCTGCAAATGATCATTATCATGTTTTTTCCTCTGTTGGTCGCCATTTTCGCTAACGAAGGTGCCATGAGCCATCTTTCTCAAGCCCTCCCAAAAAAGGTGCTGGATTGGGAAGCATTAGAAGAGGACAAAATCTATGACCGGAAGACAATCTTCAATTATATCGACGGCGGCGCTGAAGTCTATCTTGCCTTTGATTTTCAGCAAGTCTTTGTCCGCCATTACCATGCCCCCTCAGGAGAAACGATTGTCCTTAATGTTTTTGATATGGGTTCTTCGAGTGAAGCTTACGGCGTTTTCTCCTGCGACCGTGAGGACCCTGAAGCTGAAATTGGCCAGGAAGCAACCTTCGGGCCAGGGCTTCTCAGGTTCTGGCAAGGCCGCTATTTCGTGTCCATTACCGCCATGGGCGAAGAGAAAAAAGCGGAAGAAGCCATTCGGAAGTTGGGTGAGGCCGTCGCTTCGCTTTTAGGCCCAGCTGGAGACCTTCCTCCTCTTCTCCGCCTTCTCCCGCCCGAAAATCTAGTTAAAAATAAAATTAGCTATTTCCATAGTGCCATCAGCCTAAATAACAGGTATTTTGTCGCCAGCGAGAATATCCTGGGCCTGGAAAGAGGCAAGACAGACTGTGTTTTCGCTGAATACAAGGACAGCGAGGAAGAAACAACCAAGCTGCTGCTTATCCGGTATCCTGATAACATCATGGCGGAAGCAGCGCTTCAAGCCTTTTTCCAAACCTGTCTGCCCGATGCTGATTCATCTGGCGCGGCAAGAGATGAAAACAATAAATGGTCGCTCGGCCGGCAGCATGAGAATTTTGTGCTCATTGTCTTCGAATCGCCCTCCAAAGAGCGAGCAGAAAGTCTTTGCGCTGCCGTGCGCTTTTCGGCCAGGGGAGGTTCATCTTGAAAAAAATCATCACCCGTCGCGATTTTATCCGCGGGACAGCCGCGGCTGCCCTCGTTGCCGCCACCGGAGGTTTCATTAAGGGCTCGCCGGCACAAGAGTCAAAATCCAGGGTAGTTCTTATCCGGCATCCTGACGCCCTTGATGAAAATTCTGAGTTTAACGAACCCGTCATCCAGCAGATGTTGGACGAGGCGGTGATGAAGCTTCTGAACAAGGACGACCCTGTGGCGGCGTTTCGAATGCTCTTTAAGCCTGAGGATATAGTCGGCATAAAGAGCAACGTCTGGTCCTTTCTTCCTACTCCACCCGCCGTTGAAAAAGCCATCAAACGACGCCTTTTGGACGCCGGGGTTAGGGAAGAAAATATCAGTATTGACGACCATAACGTCCGGACCAACCCGATCTTTGTCAACTCGACCGCCCTTATCAACGTGAGGCCGCTGCGAACTCACTACCTGGCCGGGATGTCCGGCTGCATTAAAAATTTCATCATGTTTGGTGAATCACAAGAAAGCTTCCACCCCGATAATTGTGCGGCGCTCGGTTCAGTATTTCTCCTTCCTCAGGTAAAAGGGAAAACCAGGCTACACATCCTCTGCGCGCTTACCCCCCAGTACCACGGCCGTGGTCCTCATCATTTCAGCCGGCGTTTCGTCTGGAATTACAAGGGTATCTTTGTCAGCCAGGATCCGGTGGCCATAGATACGATCGGCCTGAAGCTCATCATGGCCAAGCGGCGCCAGGAGCTCGGACCTGGCCAGGAGCTGCCCCCGGTTCCTAAACACATCCAGCTGGCCGACACAAAATACGGCCTGGGCACGAGTGACCTCAACCAGATTGAGCTCATTAAACTCGGCTGGCTGGATGATGTGATGATTTAACCAGATTTAACCAAATCAAGGACGACAGAGAGAAAGGAACGGCAAGGAATCAAGAAATGGGGAAGAATAGAATTAAAAAGGTAAGAGTCATTTTAATCTTGGTCTTAACCTTCTGTCCGGGCGTTTTTTCCTCTGGATTTAAATCTTCAGCTCAAGAAATGCCAGCGCTGGTCCTGGCCGGGTCAAGTTTATGGAGCAAAGCCCATGATATTTTTATTGAAGGGAACATTGGCTATTGTTCTTTTCTTAATGGCCTTGTGATTCTCGACTTGACCGATTTAAAAAAGCCAACCCTTATCTCTCAGCTTTATCTCGGAGGAGGATATTCGATAACAGTGCGGGATAAAATCGCCTTTTTAGCCGCAGGAAAGGAAGGACTCAAGGTCATCGATGTCTCTGACCCACACTCTCCGCGGCTTAAGGGAACGGCGATTATGAGTGGCGAGGCCCGCGATGTGGTTTTAAGCGGCCCTTATGCTTTCGTAGCTGATAACCCGGGTGGGCTGGTCATCGTCGACATCCATGACCCGACTGCTCCCAAGACCGTGGGTAAATGGGCATCACCAGGAGAATGTTTGGCTGTAGCCATCCAGGATGACCTGGCTTTCCTGGCCGACGGTAGCGCGGGGTTACAAATAATCAACGTTCAAGACCCAGCCAGGCCAGCATTGGTAGGTACCTGGGACACGGACGGCACAGCTGAAAGCATAGCTCTTTTAGGAAATTATGCTTACGTCGCCGACGGTCCATCGGGGCTAAAAGTGGTGGATGTCAGCAAAGCATCAGCTCCCCAACAAGTGGCCAGTAGGACAACCTCAGGCTACTGCCGTGGGGTCTCCGCAGACGGAAAGCTCGTCTGCGTCGGTAACCTCTATGACGGCGGGTTTCAAGTGATGGACATAACCAACCCCGCCTCGCCTGCTCTGCTGGCCACGATGAAGTACACTATGTATAACGAGGGCTGGAACGTGGTGGTGAATGGTAACCAGCTCTCGGTCATCGATTATTTTTCCGGGATAGGGTTCTTCGACCTTTCGACACCCCATAAGCCGAAGATGACCGGCTTTTATCCCACACCGAGCTCAATCGTGGCCGCGGCAGCCCAAGATAAAATAATTTATGCGGTCGGCGAATTGTCCGGGCTTTGCCTTCTTGATAGCAGCGACCCGGCCAAGCTCCGCCGGCTAGCAACGACAAGCGCTTTCCGCGGCGTCCAGGGCCTGGCTGTCGCCGGAGACCTGGCCTACGTCACTGACCGCTGGTCGGTGAGAGTTTTTGACGTGCGGAACCCGTCTGAAGCCCGACAAGTCCAGGCGATTAAAATTCCGAGCGGCGTGCCCCGAGCGATCATCGTTCAAGGGTCGCTGGTTTATCTAACTGCAGACCACGCTGGTCTCTACATCATTGACGTCTCTGATCTAAAAGCGACCAAACTTCTGGGTCACTACCCGATGGCGAGGTTCACTTACGGGCTGGATATTGCAGGCGATTTAGCCTGTCTGGCCAACAACGACACAGGTTTTCATATTATCAACGTCAGGGACCCCTCTTCTCCCCGGCTCCAGGGGTCAATCAAGCTCGATGGCGAGCCCTGCGGCGTGGCTGTCCAGGGAAAATATGCCTATGTGGCTTGCGGCCCTGCTGGCTTGCAAGTGGTGGATATCAGCGACCCAGCTTCTCCCAGGGTGGTAGGTTCATGCGCGGTGGATGATTTCGCCAACGGCGTGGCGGTGAAAGGCCATTTCGCTTACGTGACGGATGCGAACGCGGGCCTTAAAAAAATCGACATTCGCCATCCCGAATCACCAAAGGTCATTGCCTCGTTCGATACAACGGGTGAAGCCTCCTGCCCAGTTCTAACGGGAGAATTCCTCGTTGTCCCCGACGCATTTTCTCTCCTCGTCTTCAGGCAGGATTAAGACCGGTTTCTCGTTTTAGATGGTATAAAATTCTCTTTTTCTTACTCGTAAAAATAACCCTTCGCCCATCAGCTGATAAGCTGGTCTTCTTGGCCACGGCCTCTCCTTTCCTCCCTTGAGCCCATTTCCATCATCGAGAATTCCTTTTATTCCCCCAAACAGCAATTTAAATTTCTCCTCTGGCTTGCAGTTAGCCAAAAAGCGGCGAATTTTTCTCTTGCTTTTATCTTGATAAGTTAGCCACAAGGGGATGAGGGGCAGAATGGCCTTTTCCAGGCAGCTATGCTCTCTCCAAAATCATGCCCTATTTTTGGTTGGAAAAATTCTGATTTTCTTAAAAAAGCCCTCGCCCAAACTTTCTGTCTTTAACCCTGGAATCTGGTTGACGGCAAGATGAACAATCCGGCGCTCATAAGGGTTCATTAAGTCCAGAACTTGCTCCTGGCCGGTCTCTAAGACCTGCTGAGCTATTTTTTCCACCATTTCGCGAAGCCTTTTTTCTTTTCTTCGCCGGAAAAAATCACAGTCAATTTGCACTTTACAAGGCGAGATTTTATTCAAAATGTGCTGGATCGAAAGAAGGAGATTTCCCTCATGACGAAGCAGGAGGCCACGGTCTGGCCCATCCAACACGATATAGAGTAAATCATTTCTTCTTTTTACTTCAAAGTGAAGTTCAAGCGGAAAAACAGCGAGAAATTGCTGAAGAAAAGTGCTTACTGGTTCTGGTTCACTTTCCTCTTTCGGCCAAGCTCGAATAACTATTTCTTTGCCTTTTATCCCGAAAAACTTGGTCTTTTCGGTGACCACTTCGAAAGAAATTTTATCCCGAGGAAGTTTGAGGCCGTGTTCAGCATGGCTCAAGGCCTCATCGAGGTTTCTTCCCCGGAACTCCTCTTTAATTTCATTTTTTCGGTCTTTTATCATGGGTTCGACCCTTTTTCGGTTTCATCATTCGGTTCATTATATATTGTTGAATAATCTGAAGGACATTATTAGTTAGCCAATAAAGCACCAACCCGCTTTGAAAATTAAGAAAAATAATGGTCATAAAAAAAGGCATGATTAAAGTTAAGCGCCTCTGCGTTGGGTCAGCTGAAGTAGGTACCATTCTCTGGCTTATATATTGCGTTATTCCCATGAGGATAGGCAGGATGTAATACGGGTCGCGGCTGGACAGGTCCTTAATCCAGAGAATAAACGGGCTCCGCCGCAATTCCACCGCAATGACCAGAAGTCGATAAAAGGCGATGAAAACAGGAAACTGGATGAGGATAGGCAGGCAACCAGCGGCCGGGTTTATTCCATGCTCTTTATAAAGCTTCATCATTTCTTCATTCATCTTTCGCCTTTCTTCTATATCCCGCTTCGCCTTTTTATATTTTGCCTGGAGAGCTTTGATTTTTGGCTGGAGCTCCTGCATTTTGGCCATGGATTTAGTGCTGCTGTAGGTCAAAGGGAAGAAAATGATTTTAATGATGAGCGTCATAATAATAATTGCTATTCCCCAGTTAGGGATAAGCCGATGAAATGCCTTGAGGCCTAAAAGAAGCAGCTCGACGATAGCCCCAAAGAAGCCAAAATTGATTAATTTTTTAGCGTCATGCCCTAAAGCTTTTAGGCCATCAATTTCCTTGGGCCCTATCATTACCAGCCGCGGCGATGAGGTGGCTAAAAAGAAACCAGGCGCTCCCCCTCCTCCTTCACCTTCCTGTTTGGCCATTTTGAAGAAAATAGCTCTCCCCTTGGCCGCAGGAAAAAGAAAAAGCGCGGCGGTATAATTATCTTCATAAGCGGCCCAGGTAAGGGAACTCATCTCGAATTTTTCTTCTAACTTTTTCTCCTGAACTCGCCAGACCTTGGGGGGAAGATAGAAGGCAACGCCACTCTGGCCCAGAGCCGTTTTCATCCCGGGCTGGAAATAATGCAGACCAAACCCCGGACCCCAGATAACGGAGAAGTCTACGGCCTTTCCCTCTTGGCCCACGGAAATATCTGTGGTGAACTCATAAGCGTCGCCCCGAAAAAGAAAGCGCTTGCTTATTAGTATACTTTTCCCATCGGAATAATCAAATTTAATCTCCCCTGTCTCTCCCCCCTCCAAGCGCAACGAAGTTGTCGAAACCTGATAATAAGCCCCGTTGGCTATCTTCTCCAGAGATTCGTCGGCTATTTGCAAAGAAAACGGGAAAATTCCCCACTCCTGAGCCAGCGGCGAAACAAGTTCCAGCGCCTGATTCTTCTCATCCAGATGCCGCTTGAGCTGCCAGCTCTTGAGCACACCGCCTCGGTTGGACCATCGCGCCGTGAACAAAGGCGTTTCCACGACCACCTCTTGCTCCTGGTCAGCCATGATGGCTCCGGGAGCTGACTCAAAAAGCCTTGCTGGCTCAAAAATTATCTTGGCTTCACCTGTCTTCTCTTTTTCCGAGGCCGCAGACTCAGCCAGTTTCTCTTCTTGTACCGGCGAAGTAACAGGCTGCGTCGGCGACGAAGGCTTGATAAACAGAGCCTGGTAGAGGAAAAGAACGAGGATGGATAAAACCATGGCTAAAATCAGTCTTTTTTCCATGAGCTCACCTTTCAGGGCACGGGGTCAAAACCACCCGGGTGTAAAGGATGACAACGAAGCAAACGTCTCATACCAAGCCAAATTCCTTTAACCAAGCCAAACTTAATAATGGCCTCATAACTATAAACAGAACAGGAAGGATAAAACCGACATCGTTGTCCGAGAAGAGGAGAGACCGTTTTCTGATAGAGACGAATCAAGAAAAGGGCGACGCCTGTCAAATTCTTTTCTCTCTTTGTCCAATCTTTTGAAGCGCCTGAAAATATTCCTCACGGAAATCTTTCCAGGACACTCCTTCAATACTTTGTGTCGCCACGATGAGCATATCCAGAGAAAAGGGAATAAGGCTCTTATGGCGGCGGAAAAGTTCCCGCACCCAGCGCTTGATTTTATTCCTGGTCACCGCTTTGCCTATCTTTCGTTTAACCACTATACCTAAACGGGAATAGCCAAGTTCATTGCGCAGATAAATAAGGTTAAAATACTTACCCCTATAGCGGGCACCTTTTTTATATAAAAATAAAAAATCTTTTTTCTTTTTTAGCCTCTCCCGAGGTCTGAGGCTTTCTTCCATCAAAGGGCAAGACGCTTCCGGCCTTTTTGGCGACGTCTCTTGAGGACTTTTCGGCCACCCTGGGTTTTCATCCTCACCCGAAACCCGTGGGTCTTATGGCGACGACGTAAGTTGGGCTGGTACGTTCTTTTCATAGTCGACCTTGAATGCTTATGTTAATAAACCAACCCCTCTCCTGTCAAGTCGTCGAGCCCTATTGTTCTGTTAAGTACAGTCAGCTCTATTAAGTTGGTCTAAATAGACTTTAAGGTAATAGCTCTAGCCCAAGATATTTCTAATTTCATCATCAGGCGGATCTCTTTCATAGATAGCGGAAGAATATTTTAAAAAATTAACGCTCCTCTTGTTCGGGCAGGAACTGCCTGCCTAAAGATTTTCTCCCCTCTGCTTTTTGAAGCTGGTATTTAGAAAATCTTCTTCACCTCTTATCCTCATAACTCTATGTAGGTTCATGATTATTCCTTTTTATTTTCTTATTTCCCTATCAATCGATAAAAATAAGCATACCTGGTCAAGTAACCATAAGATTTTATTGCCCCAAAAGAGGGATTTAGGGGCAAAACATCAGAACAAAAATAAACCAGGCATCTCTTCCGCCTTTGGCTGAGGCTCAATAAAAAAATATATTGTTATCACCGCCTAATTCGAGAAGGGTTTTTTTTATATAACAATATTTATATTATTAACATAGGATACTTAGTTTCAACGTTAAGGATAACATTTAGCTCCGGCGCCGTACTCCTCAGGCTTTATTGTCGGAAGCTGTCCTCCGTCCCTGCTCAGAGGCAAAGCCATTTATTGCCTGTTTTGGCCGAAGTTATGTCATCCTCCAAGGCAACCCCTTAGTCCCTGATAATTAATGTATACGGTTATATTATAAAATTTTTCTCTATTTCTTCTTATATTCCTGTCCTGTATTTCTTACCGTTCAAGCTGGTCATAAAGCGGATGAGCGGGGACAACCCTTTGGCCCTCATCCGAAACAGTGACCGCTAAAATGCGAAGCGCTTCGTTACGCGGGAGGGTCAAATACCGAGGATTCTCCGGCGTCTCAAGAACGTGAGCAAAGAGATAGCAGAAATGATATGGCTCGTTAGAGCCGTCTACGCCGTGCCGATGAGAAGCAAACCAGGCTACAGGAGCTGGTTTAACATATCCTGGCACCAGCCCGCTATATTCCATCTGGGTTCTTATTCTTGGTGGTTGAGGAATAAGAACAGGGGCTTCTGGCTGGCCCGCTTGTAGCGTGCGGGGAGGTACCAGCTCCTGCTTCACTGTCCACAGACGATTATCCCATTGCCCGATAAATCCGCTCCAATCCTGGACTGTTACTTCTATTGGTCGGTCATCTACCCAAAAAGTGGATCGCTGGTCTGCTTGAGCCGAGGCAGCCAAAACATATATACGGGAGATATTACCTTCGGGTAAGCTTAGCCTTTGTCCGCGAGGGATAAGAGCATTAGGGCCATCCACCGGGCCGAGCACAAACCGCACGCCGCCAAACTCAACCTCTGCTGGAAGCATTTCCGCGGGCAAGCTCCATCCCGAAGCATCAAAACCCCTGGGATTGATAGATCCATCAGGAGAAGCAACACAAATCTCAAAAGGCAGGGGGACAGCTTGCCAGCGAGGTGGTTGGCTTTTTTTCTTTGGCGGACCGATTTCTAAAGAAAAACTTTTGACTTCGAACGGCTTAAGACTAAACTGGAGAATTCCTCCCTTAACCGGGATATTTTCGATTGGGTCCTCAACGCCCGTCACTTCTACCGCCTTTAAAATAGGAGCACTAAACTGAAGGTTTACTTGTCGCGCTGGCCGGCCATCCATTTCTACTACCCGGACAATATAATTATCGCTCTCTTCAGCCTTTTTCAGAGCCAAAACTCTCACTCGCGGCGAACTCAAGCGCAAGAAAGAAAAACTTTTGCCTAAAGAGCCAGGATGAGCGGGGCTAAGAAAAGCGGCCAAAGGCTGATTGAGAAAATAAGCTTGCCAGTCCGTTTGACCGCTCCGATAATCTCCCCCATGACTGGCCAGACCAAAAAGGATCTCATGACGACCCCAGTCCTGCGAGGATTGGTCTGCATACGCTTCCCAGCCTTTACTTATCCCGGGAGTTCTTAAGAGGGTGAGCCTAAGAGTATGGTCATCAGGCTTGTCACTCCCCAGTTTATAATCGGTCAGGATAGTAACCCCAAAGGTTCCAGAGGCATCTGTTAGGTCTACCCATTGGTGGGAAGGAACCTCAAATTGTTTCTCCGTATTAGTCGGACGCTGGACTGTGCCTATGCCCCAATTGTAAGTAGCCATTTTATTTTTGGCGGTGAGAGGGAATACGGCCTTGAGATGGCTCTCGGCAGTGCGCCAATCAATGAGGTTATAAAACTCAACCCGGTTCCCTGCTCCTCCAGCAGCCAGACGAATGACCTGGACAAAACGAGAGCCTTCCGCCTCCCTCACTGTTTCCAGGGCTACCCGGGCTGGGCCGTTTTCCAATATTCTCACCTTGGCTGGTCCTTTAACATAAGCCCTGGCAGGTCTCACTTGGTCCTCCCAGTCCATATTCCAGGCCGGCCATTGAGCTGGTTTATCTGTTTTGATCTCGAGCCGGAGAGGGGAACTGAGCAATTCCTTTTTCAATTTTTTATCATAGATTTGGCTGACATCGCCGTCAGCGTTTATTGAAATACGGTAGCGTTCATTCTCCAAACTAGATTCAGTAATTTTTAACGGGGAGGGAAGAGGGTTTTCCGCTGGCCTCAAATCATAAACGGCCAGGCCAACGGAGGACACTTTGGCTAAAAATAGAATTTTATCACCGCTTATTTGAGCCGGAACTTCCAGGCCATCCGGCCCAAAAACCCGCACTGCCTTCGGCCTTTCTTTTGGAAAAGGAACGGAGATTTCCACCACCTCCTCCCGCGGCAAGTTGAGGGGGTTATAAACTATGACCGGAATCCCGCTAACCCGAGTATCCATCTCGGCCGCAATAGCCTCCACCGCGCTTCCCAGGACATTGGCGAAGAGGTTCATCGCCAGGATTTCGTCATTCCAAGAGTATTCGTAGGCTTTGGGAATGCTCGTCCCGGGAAGGATATCATGAAACTGGCCGCCAAGCACCAGAGTCCAGGCGTCATTTATTCTCTGGAGTGGATAGCTCCTTGAACCAAGCCAGGAGGCCATGACAGAAGCTTTCTCAGCTGCTTCCGCCAGCACTTCATTCATCCTATTCCACCGCTTCATATAGGCTTGAGAAGTGATCGAACCAGCGGAATGATTAGTTAATTCCATATCGCCTTGATACCGAGGCAAACCTTTGATCAGGTCAGGAGTGAGGTCCACAAAAAGTTGTTCGGCGGTGGCGGAAACTACCCTCACCGGTCCGTCTCCAACCAGTACCTCGGCAGGTGGCTCAGGTTTCGCCTGGGGCGCAATAGCCTGAGGCCTTCTCCCTTCTAGAGGAGGCAGGACGGTCCGGCTTTTGGTAACAATGGCCTCCAGGAGTCTGACCGAGGATTCTGTTGGCGCTCCTCCTGTATCCCCTGTCCCATAATACATATAATCAGCCATGACGCCGCTCACCTCGCCGTTAAGCTTTATCCGCGCTGGCCAATCAACCAGCGGCCGCCGCCATTGTTCCCCGGCAGGAGGCTGAGGGGGAGTTTTGCTCAAATCATAAGTAATGTTCTGGCCATAGCTTCCTGGGTTGAGGGCAGCCACAACTCCTTTTCCATCAGGACCGACCCAGACACCAACGTTAAAAGGTATGCCTTCCGGCGTCTTCTCGGGCGAATTTGGTCCGCCCACAGGCGCGTTGGAGCCCCAGGTTAGCTTCTGGGTTGAAAAACCTTTAATCCCACAATGAGCCAGGATACTGGGAAGGGAAGCAGGAAAACCGAAACAATCTGGTAACATGAACTCGCAGCTGCTCCGGCCGAATTCTTTCCTGAAAAAATGCGTCCCGTAAAGGATTTGACGGATGATTGATTCAGCTGACGGCGCGTTAACATCCGATTCTTCCATCGAAGAACCACAGGGAAACCAGCGGCCGGCCTCAACCAGCTTTTTAACCTTTTGATAACCCGCGGGGTAATATTCCTTCATCATCCGGTAACGATTGGCGCCGCTAAAATTGAAGATATAATGAGGATACTTCTCGATCAGGTAAAAATTAACGCGCATGGTCTTAGGAATGTATTCGGCAATAGTGGTCACATAATCCCATCGCCACTGGGTATCAAGATGGGCATAACCCACGACATAAAGAGTGGGCTCCTGGCGAAGGTCACGCGGCTTCGACTGGGCTTGGAGCCAGAAAAAGGGAGCAAAGAAGAAAATGGCCGAAATAAAAAGGATAAAAACAAGTTTTTTCCATCTTCTTTGCATTATTACCTCCTTCCCATTAAGTTTCTTTTGCCTCATTAAAAAAATTAAAAATTCTCTTTACTTTAAATGGTGCCAATATTATATCTCAGGGAAAATAGAAAATTAATAATTCTTCTTTTGGGTAAGATTTAGGTTGAACCAAAACGCGGAGAAGATATTTTTTTGGCTAAAAGCATACTTTTAGGTAATAAAATCTTAGCTTTAGTCGACCTGATATTTTTTGACTAATAAGAAAACAATAGAAGCTTTACTTTTTAATTTCTTCCCCCGCCATCTTCCTCAAGCCCTAATCTCCCTAATGGAGAGTAAAAAGTAAAAGGCCGGTCATTGATGTAAGAAAAATCATGGAGGACATAAGTTGGAAATGTTCAAAATAAGCTCTTCTGGCTTTTTTGTGGATAAATATAAGATATCATGGGCATAGTGAACAGAGCAGGAGGGGATTAGTTCCCGAACCTGGAAGAGTATCTGTTGAAAGATCAACGGAATACCAAACTTGCTGTCCCCAGTTTTCTTTGAGGAATTGTCTCGACAAGCAGTTCATATAATCTCAGAAATACATCATCTTTTAAGGTTAGTTATTAAAATGTCGGAAGAGCCTCAAAATATCCTGAATTAAGCCTTAAGATAAGGCGATTCATCAGGCTTTCCCGCGGGTAAGAAGGAGAGATTTGGAAGCTTGCCTGCTCAGACTCTCCCAAAGTAAGTACTTCTTGACTGTAAAAGTCCTTATTAAAGAACCTGCAAAATTAAAAAAGGGAGCGGCCAATTAAACAAAGTAAAGGTATGGGATTTTGAACTAAATTCCATTTTAAGGTATAATATTGTTAATGGATTCTTTCAAAATAGGTGATAAAGTAATTTATCCTAACCAGGGTATCGGCGTTATAGAGGACATCAAGGAGGCTAATCTCTTCGGCGAGAATTTTCGCATCTACCATGTTCGCCTCCTGGCCAACAATTCCTTAGTCATCGTCCCCACGGCTAATGCAGGAGAAATAGGGTTAAGGCGTCCCGTTTCGGAGAAAGATGTCGATGACCTCTTTGATTATTTAAGACGTACCCCCATTGATATTCCTCGTGATTGGAAGGAAAGATACAAGGAGCATCAAAACCTGATGAAATCAGGGAAAATTTCAGATGTCATTCTGGTTTTAAAAGGGCTTTATTATCTTAACCTCCAGAGAACCCTTTCCTTCCGCGAGAAAACCATGATGGATAAAGCCAAAGAGCTCATCGTGAGCGAACTGGCCGAAGCCTCCTCGCTTTCAGCTCCCGAGATTGAGCATCGTCTAGAAGCTTGTCTGGCCAAGTGTTTTGCCCATTTTAAGACTGAGACCCAAGTTTAAAGCTGAAAGCGATGGCCCTAATTTACGCCGGACTTTTTCTTTTATGCCTTCTTTTAAGCGCTCTTTTTGCCGCTTCGGAAACCGCTTTTATAGCGGCCAACCCTTTTAAACTTCGTCTTTTAGAAGAAAAGGGCTCTCGCCGGGCTCGTCTCAGCCAGAAAATGAAAGCCAGAGTGGATAAACTCCTGGCCACCATCCTCATCGGCAACACGCTGGTTAATATCGCCGCCGCCTCGATTGTTACCTACCTGGCCGTAATCTTGATGCCTCATAACAAGAACCAGGCCGTGATCGTCGCCACCGCTCTCACCACGCTTCTTATCCTTCTTTTTGGCGAGATTGGCCCCAAGACCATGGCGGCTTACCGTCCGCTTAAATTCACTATGCTTCTGGTCTACCCTGTCCGCCTTTTCTTTGCTCTTTTCTATCCCCTCAGCCGCATGTTTACTGGCCTGGTTAACCTCTTTCTTCCCTCGTCGGCCAGAGAGAAGGCAGGTCTCTTTGACCTTATCAGCGAAGAAGAAATGAGGTTGATGATTATGTCGGGGACAAAAAATATGCCTGTGGAAAGGCAGAGAATGCTTTCCGGTGTTCTCGCCATCTCTAACCGAACCTTGCGCGAAATCATGACTCCCCGGCCTCAGATCAAAGCCATAGAAATATCCACTCCTCCCGCGCAAATCCTGGAAACAATCATGGCATCAGAATTCTCTCGCTATCCCGTCTTCCGGGGAAGGATGGAAAATATAGAGGGCATTTTACATGTTAAGGAAGTTCTGCCTTATTTAGTCGAAAATAAGCCTTTTCATCTACCAGACCTCCTTCGGCCAGCCCTTTTTCTTCCTGAATCCGCTTCTTTAGAAACAGCGCTGCGAGAAATGCGCTCCCGCGCCATGCACCTGGTGGTCGTCGTGGACGAATTCGGCAGCGTCGAGGGCATTGTTACCCTGGAAGATATCCTGGAAGAAATTGTCGGTGAAATCAGGGATGAATCCGATGATTTAAGCGAAGAGGAATGGCTGGAAAAGAAAGAAGAAGAAGCTTATTTGCTCCGGGGAAGAGCCCCGATAAAAGAAATTAAGGAAAGGCTGGGCATCGACCTGCCTGAGAACAAGGAATACACCACCCTGGCCGGCTTCCTCCTTTTCCATTTTGGCCGGTTGCCGCAGGAAAAAGAACATCTCGATTACGGGCCTTACCGCTTTACCGTCGAAAAAATTATCCGCCGTCATCTCAGCCTGATAAAAATAGAGCTAAAAGAAAGAGAAAAAGACCATGAAAATACTAGCCGAAAATAAGAAAGCCGGGTTCAATTATGAAATTCTCGAGCGTCTGGAAGCCGGTATTTCTCTCCTGGGGAGTGAAGTTAAATCTGCCCGGGAAGGCAGGATAAGCCTCAAGGAAAGTTTTGCCGAGATTAAGAACGGGGAAGTGATTCTTTTAAATTGTCACATCAGCCCCTACGAGGCCGCCAACCGTTTTAATCACGAGCCCTTGCGGCCAAGAAAACTTCTTTTGCATAAGCAACAAATCAAGCGATTGACCGGAAAAATTAAGGAAAAAGGCTTGACGCTCGTCCCGACCAAAGTTTACCTGAATGAAAAAGGCAAAATCAAAGTGGAAATTGCTCTTGCCCGGGGAAAAAGGGCCTATGAAAAAAAAGAGACCATCAAGGCACGCGATGTCGAGCGGGAAATTAGGGCCGAAATTAAACGCCTAAGGCGCTGACCTGAGGGCCAACCTATGAGCCAAGCGAATAGCGGCGAGCATACTTTTTTCTGAAGCAATCCTTTGGCCAGCAATATCAAAGGCCGTCCCGTGGTCCGGAGAAGTCCGAATAAAGGGAAGTCCGAGGCTGACATTTACTCCCTCCGCAAAAGAAACCAATTTGAAGGCAATGAGACCCTGGTCATGATAGAGAGCTACGACCAGGCGACGGCGGTTGTCTAATGCTTGCCGAAAGACAACGTCAGGAGGATAAGGGCCAGAAATATTCAGTCCATTTGCTTTCGCTTCAGCTATAGCTGGAACAATTTCTCTTTCTTCCTCTTGGCCAAGGAGGCCTTCCTCGCCCGCATGCGGGTTAAACCCAGCTACGAGATACTCTAACTCAGCGCCAAAACCCTGGTGGAGTGATTGGTGAAGGTGAAGAAAAAAACGGACTAGATTCTGCTTGGTCACTCGCTTAAGGGCGAGCTGGAGAGGCAAATGATGGGAAAAAAGCGCCACTTTTAGCCGGCGGCTCCAGAAGGCCATGATCACTCGAGGATAAAAATGTTCCAAATACTCTGTATGACCTTTCCAGGGCAATCCAGCCAGCTTCCAGGAAAGTTTAGAGATAGGGCTGGTCACGATAGCCTGAATGTTTCCTTTTTGTGCCTCGGCTATTGCCCGACAAAAAGACTTATAGGAAACTCGCCCTCCCTCAGCCGAAGGTTCTCCCTTCTTGACCGGTCGAACCCTACTTTTCCAGGGGAAAAAATATACTCCTGGCTTATCCATTTTCCCCCAGCCAGGAAAAGGAGAAATTTGAGGCTGCAAGCCGAGCAGTTTTGCCTCAGCTTGAAAAAATTCAGCCGGGCCAAAAAGGATGTAACCGGCTTCAGGAAGGGAATGATTCTTGCATAAGGCTTTCACCAAGATTTCCGGGCCGATTCCCGCTGGGTCGCCGATGGTCAGGCCGATAACAGGCCAGGCAGGACTACTTTTTCCTTGCCCCCGCTTCATCAGGGCCGCTCTTTCCATCATTAAGTTTATACATATATTTAATACTATTCTTAAACACCAGCAGGTTAGGGGCATCCTCCCTGTTTAGCTTAAGGCAATAGCGGTCATACCATTCGATATAGCCACGCACTTCCTCGCCGTCGGTGAGAACTATAGCCATGGGAGTTTTTTTGTTCATTTGTTTGAGATAATAATAATTTTCAGCATGAGTTTCATATGGAGGGGGAACTTTCTTCCTGGCGGCAGGCTCCTTAGTCATTTTCTCCTTGACTTCAGATAAACTTGGTCGTAAAAGTTTTCGATTCATCATTAACACTCCCGCCAAAAAATATTTCCGGAAAACTAAAAGCCTTGTATCTATGTTAACATCTTTTTCCTTCCTCAATCAATAGAAAAAATAAAAGAGAAAGCATCTTTTTTCCAGGTTTAATAGAGAAATGGCTCATCTTAAATTCACAATTTTTCTGGAACAGAGACAAATATGTCAACTTTTTACTCTATACTCGGCGATAACGGTTTGAGAGAGGAAGAACAAGCTAGCTCCGGGTTGATAGTTCTCTCGCCTAAAATTAGATAAGGCAAAAAGCTTATAAGGCGCCAATTATACGGCCTTAGCGCCTCAGGTAGGGAAGAAGGGCTTGAGCCCAGGCTTGAGCCATAGCCTTATAGCCTTCCTGATTCGGGTGAATATCAGGTAGAAGCTCCGGCCTCACCTGAAAAATGGCCCAGTGATTAACTACCACCAATCCTTTCTCGGAAGCTAAGCGGGAGATAGTCGGGTTAATCTCAACTTCAACCCGCTGGTTTGATTCTTGGCTAAAAGGATAGGCTACGCCGGGAGGGATAGGAGGAATAAGCGCCAGGAAGAGCCGCGGGCTTCTGCCCCATCTATCCCTGAAACGCGAGAAAATTCCGATGATCTCTCTCATATTTTTTTCAAAAACATCAACGGAAGTTTGATCACCGTCTAACCGAACATCATTAGTACCCAACTCCAGTAGGATAAAATCAGGGGTAAGAGAACGAAGCTCATCCTCTCTGGCCATTAAGTAGGCAAGATATTCTGTTGAGTTATGGCCGCGGCGTCCCCGATTATGGATTCTTGCCCTGATTCCTTGTTGCTGGAGTAGTCGGCGCAGGTGGACAGGGTATCCTTCCTCCGTTAAACTATCTCCGGCGCACAGAATAATAAAAGAGGGGGAATGAGTTTGGCAGGAAAAGGATAAGAATAAACTACTAAATAATTCACCTATAATTAAAAGGTGAATAATTAAGCGAAGTTTAAGGGCAAAAAACTTTTCTTCCTTCAAATTAGCTTAACCTATCAACTTAACGAAAGCGGGGTTTAAAATCAAACGGGATAGCTTAGAGACGCCACCAATAAGAGAATTTAATAAAAACGGTGGGGCTGGGCCGTTGAAAAACGCCCTCTTCGTCCCTCCCATGCGCCCGGTCAACACCAAAATAAAACACAGTTCCTGGACGATATTCATAACTAAAAAGAAAGCTGAAATAGAACCGGTCATAATAATCATTGTATTCGGTAATCAGCCTTAGGGAGGTAGTTTTCGAGAGCTGGTAATTTATTCTCTGGGAAATAATATTAATTTTATACACCAACTCGCCGCCTCTTTTCCGGAAAAATTCGTTGCTCTGGAGGTTATAAGAGATATTAAGGTTGCTGAAAGGCTTCAATGATGTGCGTAGCGACCAGGAGATTTTATAACCAAGATAGGGGCTTTCGTCGTAATAAATAGCATCCCCTAAGCCAAAAGATATGTTTCCGTTCAGCCAGGAGAATGGTTCAGACCCGAGGTGGACGTCGAATTCCTTTTTATAAAAATCAACGTCGTTATATCTCTCCAGGCCAGTGCTGAAAGAGGCCCAAAAGTTGGTTTGCCTCCAGCCAGAAATAAATAGAGAGAAATCAACCTCGTTGTCCGTCAAAATATTATTAAAATCATAAATTCTACGGTACTCGACGGAAGGCCGAATGGAAACAACATAATCATTTTCTGGTAGAATGACGTACCCCAACCGAGTATTCAGAGATTTAATATCACGCCGCCGGAAAAAGCCGATAGCCCCTTCAAAATCAGGCGGCAGGTGGTTGTAATCCAGAGAGAAGTTAAGATGCCTGGTCATTCGGCTTAAATTAAAAGAAAGAGCCGGAATCAACTTGGTCTCTTGCCCCTGTACTTTCGTCTTCGCCCCCAGAATTTGAAAGGAAAACCGGTTGTTCTCCAGAAATTTAAAATGACCATCAACCCCCGCCACCCGGTTATAATCAGAAAAAACCTGGCTTAAAGAAGGGCCAATTTCTTTGTCTGTAAAAATAAGGCCAAGATGAGACTCAGAGTAAATATCCTGGCGCCAGCGAAAAACATGGACCAGGCTCCGAGCCGAAGTCCCTTCGATGCTCTCTATATCTTTATTGGGAATGGTTATGGCCACAGGGTCAGTATCCAGGGCACTGAGCAGACCAAAAGCTGCCCCCTTGACTTTGCCGGAGAGTTTGAAGCCCCAGAGGGGGTCAATTATCCGCCGAGAATAAACCAGCTCCAGAGGTGTATCAAAGAAATCTTTGCCTTCCAGGAAAAACGGCCTCTTTTCCGGAAAGTAAAGAGCATAGCGCTGGTTGACATCAATCTGCGGCATATCCGCTTCTATCTGGCTGTAATCAGGGTTAAAGGTCAAATCAGCCGTGACATCCGAAGCTACACCCCATTTAAAGTTAAGCCCAGCCTGGGGCAAAAATTTTTCTTCCGGCTCTTTTAGCCCGGTGACCACGGGCATTATTTCCAGTTTCCTTCCTGAACTCACATTACTGGGTATAGCGAGCAACCCAGCCTGGACTAAAAAGCCGTTAACCTTCCGCGAATAAGGAGGCCAATATAACTCCTCATTCTTGCGCCGGATAGTACGCTGGAGGAAAATACCCCATTCCTGGTTACCCGCCTGGGGAAAACGAAGACTCTTAAACGGAATAGCTATTTCGACCGTGTATCCATTTTCATCTATTTTAGCATGGGCCAAGAAATAAGTATCCCAGCCGCGGTCAAACCGCTCAAATCCCATCATTCCTCCACCACCGCCTCTTCCTCTTCCCCTTCGGCTTGCCTCCGAATAAACTCCGTCATTCTGAATGCCACACGGGTTTACCTGGAAGACAAAGGCTCTTTTCTTGTCATTAAATGTGTCCAGGTAAATCGTCACCGAGTCATCGCTCATCACCCTGTCCCGCGGGGTGAGACAGGCTCGAATAGCTTGAGGGTTAGAATCAAAACAGCGAAAAGCAAAATAGAGGTTATCCTGGTCATAACCGATAAAAACCTGCGTTTTTTCCGAAGGGGCAGCCCCTTCTTGAGGCTCATATTGGGTAAATTGTTCGATGCGCGTTGCCTTTTCCCAAAGAGGATTCTCTAAGACGCCGTCAATCTTTGGTGGATGAGAAAAGGGAACGGCCTGAATCTGGTAGTCTTCCCTACCGCCGCCTCTTAGCCAGGAAAAAAAGAGGAAGAAAAAAATAAAAAGGACAACTATTCTTCCTTTTTGCCTTATCTTAAGCCGCTTTTGGTTTTTTTGCCTGTCTTTCATCTACTAAAATTAGTCGCCTATTTTTCAAAGCAAAATTCATATATCTTGTTAAATATATCTTATTAGAAAAATATTTTCCATTGTTGTTCTTAAAATTTTAAGTCGCCCTATTTATCTCATGGCTGCCAGGTCCTAGGAGCAATAATCACCATAATAGGTTCGACCTCATCACGCCCTCTGTCATGCTGAACTCGAGGCGACGATAAGCAGAGTACGGCTTATCACTTCCCGCTTGTTTAAAATGAAGTACCATCACTCCCCACAAAACTTTATAACAAACTTACTTTAGTAACGGTTTCGGGTTTCAAGTTTAAGAGATATCTTTTCAAACCAGGTCAATCTCTTTTCAAAAAGTTCATGAACTCGATGTTTTTTGTCTTCAGGGTCGTGCCCAAGACGCGGTCTAAGTTAGCCAACGAAAGATTATAATCAATGACTGCTTTTAGCTCGGATGTCTGCTGATTAGCCAGGTCGCGCTGGTAAGTGAGGACCATAAAGTTGGTGCTCAAACCAAGCCGCAACTTCTCCTGCTCAGCTTCCAGCTTTTTTTCCGCTAACTCCCGGGCAAGACGATAAGCCTGGACCCGCTGGTAATTGGACTGTACAGCTCTAACAGCATTCTTCACTTCCAAATAAATCTGTTGCTCCTGATTCTTTAGCCTCAACATGGCCTGTTCTAAATTAACCTTGGCCTGAGCATAATTAGCCCGAGAAAAAACGCTGGTAAGAGGAATGTCCAGGGTGAGACCTAAAGACCAGTTGCGATATTTAAAATTAAATGAATCCTTTAAAGCTCCCGAGGCACCGCCGGGAATTGTGCCGATAATTATCCCGGTTAACGGATTATCGTTTAAATAAATCACTCTATCTCCAGAAAGGCCTGGACTCCAGTAGGAAGCAGAGAGGGAAAGGTTAGGAAGAAGCTGATTCCGGGCTACACTTAAATTCAGTTCCTGGCTTTCTATCTGGAGTCGACTCGAGGCTAGGTCTGGCCGATTCTGCAACGCAACCGCCAGGCATTCCTCTAACTCTACTTTCTGCTCGACAAAACGCGGCTTATCAACCGGGTTTATCTCCGCCTCTTTCCACTCCTCTTCCTGCGAGATATTCAGGATGTGCCTGAGCTGGTCTTGAGCGCTCTTAACCTGAGCTTCAGCCGCAATAATATCTGCTTCCCGGCTGGCCACTTCAGCCTCCGCACTCAGCACATCAAGCGGAGCCATGGTGCCGATTTCGACCGCCATCTTATTTTTCTCTAAAAGCTCTTTAGCCAACTGCAAAGCCTGACGTCTTACGTTCAGGTTCTCTATGGCATAGACCAGGTTCCAGTAGGCATCCTCAACCGAATAAATCGTATCCATGACTGCTTTCTTCAGGTCATATTCGGAAATTTCCAGGTTGGTCTGAGCCAGGATAATCTCCCTTCGACTCATCTTGAACCCAAAATCCCTCAGCAAAGGCTGGCTGAAAGTAAACCGAAGCGTGCTCGAATAACGCGGGTTGATTGTCTGGAAACGGGTTGTCGAATCTGTTCGGTCCCAGTTAAGGGTTATACCGAGGCTGCCACCGGTTGGAATCTGCTGGTTAATTTGGGTCTGATAACTTTCCGTATCACTCAAAGTCCGGTCCGCAGCTTCGAGCCAGGAATAGGTTGCCTGATTTGTGCTCCGTCGGCTAAAATTAAAGCTCATCGTGGGAATATATTTTTCCTTGGCCCGCTTCACAGACAAATCAGCCAGCTCCGGGCTAAGCAACTGAATGGCCAGTTGCAGATTATTCTTGAGGGCACGCGCCACGGCCTCTTCGAGCGTCAAATTTAAAACCTTGCCTTTTTCTTCCTGAGCCAAGGCCATGGCGGGAAAAAGCAGGCAACATAAGGTGATTAAGGTTAAAAAAACCTTGCTTCTTTTCATCAGCTCCTCCTTCTCTAATCTTTCTTTATTAATCAAGACGAAGGACTTTTTATCGGGTCGTCATTCATAACGAAGGGCTTCGATCGGGTCAAGCTTGGAAGCCTTCCGGGCTGGATAAAACCCGAAGAAAATACCTACGGCCGCGGCAAAAAAGAAAGCCAGGAAAATGGCGTCTGGCGAAACCACTGTCCTCCAGCCAGCAAAACGGCTAATCAGACGAGAGGCGACAAAGCCAACCAGAATGCCAATCATTCCGCCCATTAAACATAAAGTAACTGCCTCAGCCAGAAACTGGAGCAAAATATCCCGCTCCCTGGCCCCCACCGACATCCTTATGCCGATCTCGCGAATCCTTTCGGTGACCGAAACCAGCATGATGTTCATGATGCCGATGCCCCCCACCAGAAGAGAAATCCCGGCAATGCTGCCCAAAAGAATGGTAAGTATCTTTGTGGTCTCGGTAGCTGATTCCATCATCTCGGTCATGTTGCGTACGTTGAAATCATCCTCGGCCCCCGGAGCGATGCGATGCCGGATGCGCAGAAGCTCTTCAATCTGAGCCTTAGCTTCTGGCGTCCTGGCCGCGGAAACAGCCTTCACGTCAATGGAGCTAATAAAATCCTGCCTCACCAGGCGCATCAGGGCCGTCGTATAGGGAACGATGATCATATCATCCCGGCTCATCCAGCCCCCTGATTCTCCCTTTGACCTCATGACTCCCAGGACAGTAAACGGTATTTTCTTAATGCGAATCACCTTGCCCACCGGGTCCTCTTCTTCAAACAAGCTCTTCTTTACTTCTGAGCCAAGCACACAGACCTTAGCCCCAGAACGAACATGTCCGTCATCAAAAAAGCTCCCAAACTCCACATCCCAGCTGCGAATAAGCGGAAACTTTTCGTTAGCGCCTGTGATGCTTGTATTCCAGTTTTTATTGGCATAAACCACCTGGGCTCTTGTCTGGACAATGGGTGAGGCATAAAGGACGGCGTCGCATTGTTCTTCAATCGCCAGGGCATCCTCGACTTTTAGCGTCTGGAAACCACCAAAACCGGTATGCCGACCTTGAAGCGACCGGCTTCCTGGACCGACAAAAAGGAGGTTTGTGCCCATCGCCTGGAATCTTTCTTCCACTGCCGTCTTGGCTCCCTCGCCGATGCTGACCATGGCGATAACAGCGCCGACGCCGATGATGATCCCTAAAGTAGTTAAAAAAGACCTAAGTTTATTGCGGGAAAGAGCCCGCACCGAAACGCGTAAAATACGCAAATAGTTCATGGCCTCCTCCTCATGAGGTCTCCTCGCGAATAATCTGGCCGTCGCGAACGTAAATTCTCCTTTTCGTCAAAGAAGAAACATCCGGGTCGTGGGTGACAATGCAAATGGTAATTCCTTGCTCTTGATTCAGGCGGGTAAAAATGGACATTATTTCTTCGCCTGTTTTGGTGTCCAGATTCCCTGTCGGCTCGTCAGCTAAAATAAGACTGGGGTCATTGACCAATGCTCGAGCAATGGCCACCCGCTGCATCTCACCGCCAGAGATTTGGTTTGTCTGATGATGTTCTCTGCCTTTGAGCCCAACGGCAGCCAGAGCTTTCATCGCCCTCTCTTTAGCCACTTTGTGTGGCACATTAGCGTAAAGGAGCGGAAGCTCGACATTTTCCAAAGCTGAAGTCCGTGGCAGGAGGTTAAAATTCTGGAAAACAAACCCGATTTTCTGGTTTCTAATTCTGGCGAGGCGATTGCGGTCCAAGCGGGAAACCTCTTGCCCATCCAGAAAATATTTACCGGAGGTTGGTTTATCGAGACACCCGATGATATTCATCAGGGTTGACTTTCCTGACCCTGATGGCCCCATGATAGAGATGAATTCTCCGGGCCGAATCTTGAGCGATACACCTCTCAGCGCATGAACTTGAGTTTCGCCTACTTTATAAATTTTAACTACATTTTCTAAATGAATCAGATTTTCGTTGCGGCTATTCATGACTCTATCCCTGAAAACTTAACGCCGGATAAACATCACCGGCCCCGGGCCACCCGGTCCCATCTGGGTTGTGGATCGAGACTGGGAGGCAGCTGCCGTATAGGCGAGGCCAGCAATAATTTTTTGCCCCTCCTTCAGGTCGCCCCAGGTTATTTCCGTGTAAGAATTATCCGAGATCCCGGTGCGGACAAAAATAGGCCAGAGATTGCCTTTTTCATCTAAAGTCCAGACACGAGCCATCTGTTGACCTCGGCCACCCATGACTCTCCTCTCTCCCGCCGGGAATTCACCGCCCTGACCCATCGGCCTTCTTTCTCCTTGAGGGGGGACAAAACGAGGCGGCTGACCCTCTCCACTGCTCTGACGCATCGCCTGAAACTGAGCCATCATCTTCTCTCTGGCCTCCTTAAGAATTCTCTCCATTTCTTCCTGGCTGATTTCCGGGGAGAAACGAAGTGCGGCGTTGGGCACGCGGAGAACGCCTTTAGCTTCGCCCACCGTAATCGTTACGTTCGCTGTCATTCCGGGAAGGAGTTTTAATTGGGGGTTATCCACGTCCACGATAGTGGTATAAGTAACTACATTCTGGACCGTCTCAGGCGAATAGCGCACTTGACGAACGACTCCATGAAAGACTTCGCCTGGATAAGAATCAACCGTAAAACGAACCGGTTGCCCTTCTTTAACTTTCCCGATATCAGCTTCATCGACACTGCACTGCACCTGCATCTTGCTCAAGTCAGTAGCAATTTTAAATAACACAGGAGCCTGCAAGCTGGCGGCGACAGTTTGGCCAACGTTGACGTTGCGCGTGATAATTACGCCATCAACGGGAGAACGAATGATGGTGTAGGCCAAATTGACCTTGCTGGCCTCCAGCTGGCTCTTAGCTTGTTCCAATCTGGCTTCCGAGGAAAGGACTTCTGTCTTGGCGTTGAGATAATTAGCCTCGGCCGCCTCTTTTTCCTCGAAGGAAATAAGGTTTTTCTCAAAAAGGCTGAGAGCCCGTTTGTATTTTTTCTCTGCAATCTCTAAGGCAACTTTAGCTCTATCTAAGGAAGCTACCGCGCTGCGATAATTAGCCTCGTCTTGCTGGAGTCGGGCAATAAAAGAATCCTGCTCTAATTCGGCCACAATCTGTCCGGCTTTTACTGGTGAGTTAAAATCAACGTAAATTTTTACCACCCGACCAGAAACCTGGCTGCCCACATCCACGACCGTCACCGGGTTAACCGTCCCTGACGTCACTACCGTAGCTTCAATATCTCCTTTGCTCACGGTTTCCAGGCGATACTTGGGCACATTATTTTTGCCCCGCTTCATCATCCCATAGCCGACGAATGCGCCAATGGCCAACACGATGATCGCGGCCAAGACAATCCATTTTTTCTTCATTTGCCTTCTCCTTCATTATTTATTATTTGGGAAACTCCCTTTTTCTTTCCGGATAGCGCTCCCGTTCTGGGTATTTTTCCCTTTCTTTCTTCCTCCGGGCGAGATGCTCTTGAATCATGGCCTGGAGTTTCTCCCGCTGTTCCTTGGTTAAAACAGCGTCAATGCTCTTTCTGACTTCCGCCTGGATAGCCCCCAGGTCAGTGTGATAACGAGTGCGCAGCTCCCGCATCTTTTCGTCGCTGCGGTGAAAAATTTCTCGGATTTTCTGCTGCTGCTCAGGACTCAAGCCCAGGTCATGAGCCCATCGGTCAAAGGAAGGGAAAGTCGGACCTTCCCTTCGCGGCGGAAAACCACGGTGCACCAGAAGCCTCTCGCTGAAAAAACCAATAACCCCACCCACCAGAAAAACTAACAGGAAAGAAACAATTAACCAGAATCTAAACCGGCCGGTCATGGGAAATACCTCCTCGATAGCTCCCGAGCTTCGAGCGATGAGAACATCAAACGGAGATTGCGCTGCTCGGGCTGAGCTTCATTCAGAATTTGCTGCACTTCAGGAAAGGGCTCTTCACTTTGGAAAACCAGCGCTTCACTCTGGCTCACGGCCGGCGATTTTACGGGCAAAACCAGGATCATCAAACCAGTTATGATAATCAGCCCAATCAGGGCCATGGTGGCTGCTCTGACCAGAATTGGTTGCCAAATCACTTCCGGTGTTGGCCGAGCTAAAGCCGCTAATTTCTTTTGCAGCCTTTCCTGGAAGAAGGGAAGAGGTTCGGCTCCCGCGTCTACCCTAAGAAGAGGAAGAAGAAAGTTATAATCCCTTTCCAAACGCTGGCAACGGGAGCATTTATGGACGTGTTCCCTTAGTTTCTCCGCTTCTTCCGCCGTAATCCGACCGTCGAAAGAACGGAGAAGCCATCGCTCTGCCTGACGGCAATTCATAGCATCCTCCCTTCCAGCCTTACATAAGGCTCCATTTTCTCCCGAAGGAGTTTTCTCGCGCGGTGAAGACGAGAGTCCACCGTGCCTAAGGAAGTGCCTAAAAGGGATGCGATCTCCTCATAGGCCAACCCTTCCACGTCGCGCAAGGTTAAAACGATCCGGTATTTCTCAGGCATGGTGGCCATTACTTTGGCCAGTAATTGCTTTCTCTTTTCCATCACCGCCTCTTCTTCTTGCTTATCGTCTTTGTCGTCCAGTAAAATATGGCCCTGCGCTTCTTCGAGAGGAGCCTCCCGCAAGGCCTTTCTTCTCATCTTCCTTAAATAATCCTTAATATGATTTACGGCCAGACGATAAAGCCAGGTGGAAAACTCTGCCTTCCACCGGAAGCCGGGCAAGGCCAGGTAGGCCTTAAGGAAAATCTCCTGGGCCAGGTCATCAGCCGCTGCCCTGTCCCGCGTAAAGCTAAAGGCAAGATGAAACACCCGGTTCTGATAGCGATTAACCAGCTCGCTAAAGGCCTCGGTATCGCCTGCGCTTGCCCGGTGAACCAGGTCTTTATCTTCCATTCACGTCTCACCTTGGGCTTCCTCCGTACATCATTTAGACGGAAAAGAAGCCAAATTCTTCCCTCCCATTCTACCATTAACGCCAAATTTAACTGAGTAGATGCCAAAAAAAATAAAAAAGCAGGGGGTAGACCCTATGGCCTACCCCCTGAGGGAACGGTGGGGAAAGAAAGGAGGATGGAGTCTCGTCTAATTTAAGCTTTTCTTTTCGCTGTCCACTGAATACTGCCAAACTGGCCCATCTCCGCTTCGCCAGCCATATTATCTTTATCTTTTATTTCTCCCTTATAGGTTGTGGTGAATTCACCCCTTGGTGTTGACCGGGTAATGGTCCACTCAACCTTATTGCCTTCAACCGTGCCTTCGCCTGTAATCTCGCCTCGCTGGGTCTTGATGGTCACTTTGAGCTTGTTGCCTTCGTGGGTAATAACCAGCTCGGATGTCATTTCACCGCGGGGAGATTGGGAGGTTAATTCCCACGTTCCAGTGAGGTTGTATTGCTGGGCCAAAAGCATGGTTAAGGGAGCAACAAGAAGAACGCCGAGAGCTAAGCCTAAAACCTTCTTCATGTGCTTACCTCCTTACTCTTTCATATATTTGAAATCCAGGTAATTTTAAAAATAAAAATACCTGGACTTCATTCCTTACTTAATTTTGACGAAAAAAATTATTTTTTCTTCCATCTTTTCTTTCTTCATCTTTCTCTAGCTTATTTGGTTTCCGGGGCGGGGTTTAAATTTCATACTTTCTCTTTTTCCTCTTCTCCTCAAGGCCTTAAAGCTTTAACTCTCTTCTTCGGAGAAAGGTTGCTGAACAAGCTGAAGATAATCTTCCGGGGTATCAATGTCCAGTAACACGCCAACATCACCCACGGGTATTTCCAGAACATCCTCGGCGTTTTCTCTGAGCAGACCTTTCAACCCGATCTCTGGATTCAGCTGAATTATTGCCTGACGATATTTAAGGTCAATTAGAACAGGGTGGCCTCTTTTTCCCTGATAAACTGGTACGACAATACCCTTCATCTTCACTCGATAACTAACCATCAGTAAATCAATAACTGAAGAGGAAATGGTGGGTTGGTCGCCAAGAATAATGACCACGGCCTCTGCTTCCGAGGGCAAGTGGTCGAGGCCGCAAATAATCGAGGAAAGCATTCCCTTTTCCGGATGGGGATTAATAACCACGGACAGGGAAAATTTTTTCGCCAGCTCAGTAATTATCCTGTCCTGGGGATTGACCACCACCAGAGTCTGCTCTAACTTCGAAGCTTTAATTTGACTAAATATAGTTTCAATTACTGTCGCTTGGCCAAAAGGCAAAAGCAATTTTGGCTGCCCCATGCGTCGGGACTCGCCAGCAGCCAGAACCAGACCGGCTATCATCAACCTTTCCTTGCTTTGCTTGCTTGCTGCCGTCGCACAGCCACCACCTCAGCCATGATACTGACAGCAATCTCCTCCACTGTCTCAGCTCCAATATTTAGGCCGATAGGCGCATGGACAAGGTCAAATTCTTCGCTGGTGGCCCAGCCCTGTTTCACGAATTCCTGCCTCATCAGGGCTATTTTGCGGCGGCTACCAATCATCCCGATATAGGCAGCTCTTTTTTTCAGGGCTACGTGAAGGACGGCGGCGTCATGTCTATGGCCTCTGGTTACGATGACGATATAGCTTGCCTCGTCCACGGGAAAATTTTCCAGGCTTTTAACCATATCAGCAATGATTAATTTAACCTTCTGCGTTAAGTTTAAGGGAAGAGCTAAATCACCACGGTCATCGAAAAGGAAAACTTCAAACCCAAGGAAAAGGCCAAGCTGAGCCACTGCCTGACCCACGTGGCCGGCTCCAAACACAAGAAGGCGGGGGGCGGGGAGAATGGGCTCGATAAAGAGATAACCCTCTTCTCCCTCCGGTCCCTGTCTCCGGGTAAGTAACGGCCTTTCTTTTAAAAGTAAATCAGATATGTCCTCGGCGGGCAAAGTAAATAAAAAGGGAGCAAAAGCGCCTGCGTCTTTCTCTTTGAGTTCTGCTCTGATTTCCTCTTCCTTTATTCCTTTTAGCCTTTCATCCTCGAGAAAAAGACGGTCAACCCGAACTTCTCT
>FWPV01002778.1_pt1 | contig 41615 bp, 33 predicted proteins | sample 2228371 | NCBI WGS metagenome assembly FWPV01 (sample SAMEA103939776, study PRJEB20133) | metagenome
CCTGAGGCGTTGCCGGCGTTTCGCACGCTGCTGCTGGACGGCGCCCAGTGGGGCCTGCACTTCACCTATGCCGAGCAGGATCGGCCAAGGGGCCTGGCCGATGCGTTCCTGGTCGGTCGGGAATTCATCGGCGACGAACCGACATGTCTGATCCTGGGCGATAACATCTTCTACGGCCATGGCCTGCCGACGAAGTTGCGGGCAGCGGCCAAACTCGCGGAGGGTGCGCTCGTCTTTGCCTACCCGGTGAAGGACCCCCAGCGCTACGGCGTGATCGAGTTCGACGAACATGGCCGGGCCTTGAGCATCGAGGAGAAGCCCGAGAAGCCGCGCTCGCGCTACGCGGTGCCCGGGCTCTACTTCTACGATAATCAGGTCGTCAGTATCGCGTCGCAACTCAAGCCGTCGGCGCGCGGCGAACTGGAGATCACGGACCTGAACCGGGTCTATCTGCAGCGCGGCCAGTTGCGCGTGGATGTACTGGGCCGCGGCGTGGCCTGGCTGGATGCCGGCACGCACGAATCGCTGTTGCAGTCGGCGAATTTCGTGCAGGCGATGGAAGAGCGCCAGGGCATGATGATCTCCTGCCCGGAGGAGATCGCCTATCGCATGGGCTACATCGGGAGGGAGCAGTTGCGCGTGCTGGCGGAGGCCCTGCGCAGCAATCAGTACGGCGAGTATCTGCTGCGTCTGCTGGAAGAGGACCTGCCGCGGCCGAACAACGGGTGAGTGCGGAAGTCTATGACAGCCAGGAGCCAGACTATCAGCCGCAGCGCCTATGTCTTGTTGGCCGTGCTGGCTGTTGGCTATTTGCTCCAGCTGGCAACCCCGCTCCGCATCAATACAGACGCGTACCGCCTGCTTTCGATGGCCGTCTCGGCTTACGAAGGGCAGGGCTTTGTGGTTGATGGGCAGCCCGATCAGTTTCCCGTGGGGTATCCCCTGATCGTCCTCGGCCTTCTGCGAGCAGGGTTGGGCAACTCAACGGCGCTGGTCTTGGTCAACCTTCTGGCGCTGGCTGCAGCACTGATCTGCGCATGGCAGATTGTCGCGCAGGCAGGGTTTGATGTCGGCCACAGGCTTGTCATGGTCCTGGCGACCTTGTTGTCCTGGGTGACGATCAAGCATGTGACGCTTCCGATCAGCGATCTGACATACCTGGGCGTGTCCTTCGTGTCCCTGGCCTGCCTTCACAGGTTCTGGGTTGGCAAAGGGGCCAGGAAGTGGTCCTGGTTTGTCCTGGGAACGCTCCTCGCGCTGGCTGCGACGCTGGTCCGTAGCGTCGGGCTGGCACTCGTGCCTGCTTTCGCCCTATCGGTGGCGCTACACGACGACCATCGGGCCCTCGTTCGCCGAGGACGAGGGCGAGCAACCGCGATGGCACTCTTGATCACCATGGCCGCGCTCATTCTCGTCGGCCTCACCACATTCGTGGCGGTCTCCCAGGCAGAGTGGCTTGAGGCGCAGGTCTCCCGTCAGGGAAGCTACTTCAGCAACCTTGTCGCAGCACTCGAACAGGATGGGGTCGCCACTTTCGCTGTCCGCAGTATTCGCTTCCGTCTCCTTGAGTTCGGGGAGGTGTTCGCCAATCTCCCGGCCAGCAAAGTGCCACGACTTCTCGGACCACTCCATCTATTTGGTGCGGTGGCCTGGTTGGCGGTTCTTCGAGGATGCTGGGTGGCCTTCAAGCGTTTCGTGCCCGCGACCCTGTATTTCATGTGGTATGGTGTCTTGATGCTTTGCTGGCCCTACTACGACAGCCGGTTCTGGCTGCCGGTGATCCCGTTGATGGCTGTCTTAGCCCTGGAGACCATCAGGTTCATCCAAAAGAGACACCGCCCATTGCGATGGGCATTCGGCGCCTATTTCGCGCTTTTCCTGGCTCTGGGCGTGGTAGCCCTGGGCTTCAGCACGCGGATCTCGCTGGCCGGGAGTGATTTCAGCGAGATCTATGGCGATGGAACCACCCGCATGACGTATCGCTACGCATTCGATAACGGCCGGCCAGTTGAGCTGCGCGAAGTAGATGCCGGCAAAGTGCGTCTCCTCGCTATTTTCGAGCCGAGAGTTTCACCGCGGGTCAAAGGGCCTGCGGAATTGCACCCTGCTTCAGGGGCAGTGCTCCGCTGAGGTGCACGGTCAGAACCGCGGCATGGTAGAGCGCCAGGCCACGACGCAAGACTCCCATGCCCGCCAGTTCTGGGGGAGGGTGATGTGGCGCCTCCGGCGTTCGCTGACGACTCAGGTCGTCGTCACCAACTACGTGAGCCTGGTCTGCGGGTTTCTCGCCTCTCTCCCCAACTGCCGGGGCGAGGTGACGGCGGCCTACCTGTGGCCACAGACGCTGGTCTATCTGGCCGGTTTCGGCATGGAGGAGGCCGGGCTCTACTTCTCGGCCCGTCTGCCGGGGCAGACCGGGGCCATACTCACGAACACCCTCTTCTTCACACTGGTACAGACAGCCATCTTCATCCCGCTGGCGTTTGTGCTCCTGCCGTTCCTCCTTGCCGGACAGTCTCCCGATGTCGTGGCGGGGGGTCGCAGTCTGCTGGCCATCGTCCCCTTCGGCTTCATGACACTCTGCGCCGCAAATGTGGTCCGCGGCCGTCTGCGCATCCCGTACAGCAACGCCATCCAGCTCGTCATCCCGATCAGCACCCTGGCAGGCATCGCATGGATGGCGGCGCACGATACACTCTCGTTCGAGAACGTTGTGAGGCTCTACCTGGTAGCCTTCGCGCTGGCTTTGGCGGTCGCGCTCGGCATCCTGGGCGCCCTCCGCCTGTGGAGACCCTTCCGCCCCGATTGGAGCCTGGCGAAGCAGATGTTGGCGTTCGGCGCAAAGGTCCAGCCCGGCGCGATCTCGCAACTGGCCAACCTGCGTCTCGATCAAATGCTGATGGCGGCACTGCTGCCGGCAGCGCAGTTGGGGCTGTACGCGGTGGCCGTGAGTGCCTCCAGCATTACTTCGGCCCTGCCCTCGGCCATTCGCTCCGTGCTCACGCCAACTGTGGCACAGGGGGCAGGCGTTGTCGGCACCGCGCTGGAACAGAGGCTACGCCGGTACTGGCTGGTGAATGTGGCGGCCGGCCTGGCGCTCCTCCTGGCAATCCCCTGGCTGCTTCCACTGATTTACGGTCGTCCATTTGCCCCAGCCGTGCTCCCAGCAGAGATCCTGGTCGTCGCGGCCGTCCTGTTGGGCGGAAAGCAGATCCTGACCGGGGCGTCCCACGGACTGGGCACGCCTTTCCTGGTCAGTCAGGCCGAGATCGCCTCTCTGGTCTGCACGGTCGTGGCGCTCCTGTTGCTGCTTCGGCCCCTCGGAATTGTGGGGGCTGCGCTCGCCAGCCTGTTCGCTTACGGCGTGTCGTTCCTGTTTCTTGCCCTCAGCCTGCGACGCGTGCACCGGCTGTCTTTACGGGTAGTCCTCGTGCCGCGCCTGGAGGATGTCCGAGCCCTTACCGACCGTGTGCGCGGCTTGATGCGGGCCTTTGATCAGAGGACAGCAGATTGAAGGCGGACGAGATGACATCGCCTGTCCTGCCGGAAAGGTCCGGGGATGCAGCCATCCCGGCTGCATCTGCCGGCATCGAGCAACCTCCTCCCGGCGACCTGGTGCAGATCGGGATCACCACCAGGGATCGCTGGCAGGATCTCCGACAGACCCTGGAGCGTGTGCGCGACTTTGGCCTCGGCGGCCTGCCGATCCTGATCATTGATGATGGCTCGGCGTCGCCCTGTCCGTTCCCCGTGCATGAGGTTTGCCCGGGCGCTCAGATCCACCGCATGAGCCAGTCCGCTGGCTACATCGCGCGCCGCAATCAGCTGGCACACATGATGACCAGCAGGTACTACCTGTCCCTGGATGACGACTCCTACCCGGCAAGCGGCAGCCTGGCAGATGCGGTGACCTTCGCCGAGTCGCATCGGGATCTGTTCTGCCTGAGCTTCCCGATCTACAACCCCCGGCAAGGAAGATACCAGCTCAAGTCATCCCGCACGACGCCCTACCGGGCCCGATCCTTCATCGGCTGCGGGTGTCTGCTCCATCGGGCCCATCTGCTCGCGGCCGGAGGGTATCAGGAAGAGTTGGTGCGCTTTGTGGAAGAGATTGACCTGTCGGCCAGGATGTTCGCGCGCGGGCTGTACTGCTACCACTATCCCTACATGGAAATCCATCACCTGGAGACCAACCAGGCGCGCAACTGGTGGGCAATGGATTTCTATGGGGCGCGCAACCGCGTGCTGTGGAATGACTGGTATGTCCCAACGAGCCAGCAGCTCATCAAGCAGGGCCGGACCGCCCTTGCGCGGCTGTGGCAGTTCATCAAGACCGGGCGGCCAGGACACCTTGCGGGACAGTGGTCCGGCGTGCGCTCGCTCGCAGAGCACCGTCACTACCGACGCAGGATGGCCCCCGCTGTGTATCGCGAGTGGAGGCGCTTGCCGCCCGCATGAGGGGAACGCGCTTCGCCGCCAGGGCTGTGTGGCCTCTTCTGATCGCCGGGCTGGCTGCCCTCCTCATCGTAGACGGGCCTTCACTGGCGAGAGCCTGGAGTCTCAATCGCCAGGCCGTGACGACAGCGAAACTGCTCGCGGAAGAACCCGAGACCGGCGCAACGCCTGAGGCTATGCCCGCCGCCTGTCCGGACTACCCGACTGGCCTGCGGCTCCTGTATGGGGGGGCACTTGCCCCTGCCGAGGTTCTGAGCCGGGTAGAGAGGCTGGCTGGGTGCTGGCCGCCCGAGCGGGTGGCGCTGCTCGCAGGCCGGCGCGCTGAAGCCCTGTGGGCCCTGGGGCGTCACCGCGAAGCCTGCAGCGAACTGGCTGCCGTGAGCGGGGCTCCCAGCATGCTCGCCCTTGCCGAACGGTCCTCCAGGTCCGACGACTGGGATGCAGTCGCCACCTATCTGGAGTGTCTGCCAGCGCTTGCCTCAGGAGACACGTGGATTTCGCCGTGGATCGTGGCCCGGCTCTACTTCGGGCTGGGCCAACATCTGGAGAAGGAGCAGGATACAGACGGGGCCATCGCCGCGTACAATGCGGCAGGCGCCTGGCACCCCACGGTGTGGGCTGCGCCCTACCAAAGGCAGGCGCAACTGCTCTGGGGGCGCGGCGACCACCAGCCGGCGATCAATCTACTGGTGGATGCCCTTGCCCGCAGCACCGATGCAACGGCTGAGTTCCATCTGTGGCGCACCCTGGGCCAGTTCTGGAACCAGCGGATGGATCAGTTCGACGCCCTGTGCGCCTATCAGAAGGCGGCTGACCTGATGGATCGCCTGCCGGCAGGCAGCCTCACCGAGGATAGCCGCCGTGCCCTCCTGCAGGAACTGGAGGCGCTCCAGGATACGGCGGCCGAAACCCGCCCGTGTTTCAGCGACTACCCTGCACTGCAGAGGCATTGATGGTCGTGAGAGAGTCGCTTGGGAGGCGCATGCCTGGTCATGGAAGAACCAACAACTGTTGCGAACCCGCAGCCGGCCATGGAGCTGGCAGGCCGCTACTACCAGGGGCAGCGGGGGGACTCGTACTTCAGCCGCCAAAACCCGAGTGGACTGGCGGCTGCGAGGTACAATCTCTGGCTGTTCGAGCCCTACATCTCAGCCGACGATACGATTCTCGACTTCGGTTGCGGCGGCGGACATCTGCTATCGGCGCTGCACGCCAGGTCAAAGACCGGCGTTGAGCTCAATCCTGTCGCCAGAGGTGTGGCTGCGGGCCAGGGTCTGACCGTTTTCAGCAGCCTGGATCAGATCAAGGGCGAGCGCTTCGATCGAATCATCACATCTCACACGATAGAGCACGTGGGCGATCCACTCCACACGCTAACCCAGCTCCGCGTACTGCTCAAGCCGACCGGCTTACTCATCTGGCTTTCGCCGATGGATGATTGGCGCACCCGTAGCCAGAGAAACTGGCACCCTGACGATCCTGACATGCATCTCTACACCTGGACACCCCTCACGATCGGCAACCTCCTGACGACTGCCGGATTCCTGCCGCTCTCCGTCAGAATCGTCACACACGCTATTCCACCTCGCCTGCATGAGCGCCTCTGGAACGCCGGCCCAAAGCTCTTCCATGCCGCGGCGAGACTCTGGTCAGTGATCAGCAAGCGCCGACAGATCCTCGCCGTAGCCCGGCCAGCAGCAGCCGGCGCCATCGCTGCAGAGTGAACAGCCGAGAAGGGGAGAGCGATCATGGGCCCACCTAAGGCAGTCGTGGTCTTCGCGGGGGCGCGCGACCGCTATCAGGTGCCATGGGCCCTGAATGAGGCGGGATTGTTGGAGGCACTGGTTACGGACGCCTACTGGCCGGCTGATCGCAACTGGCTCACCCGGACAGTCGGGGTGGTTTCAGCAAGGGGAGGCGCTCCACCGCGCTGGGCCAGGACCAGGTATTGCAGTGGCTTGAGCAGCGACAGGGTGAGAATCTCCGGCGGAGCCCTGGCGGCGCTTCTCGCCATGCGCGCAGTGCCACACCAGGCCCTGCAAATCCACAAGGACAGGTGTCTGGGTGGTCTGGCCAGAGCCACTGCCCTCCGGCGAGAAGCGGCGCTCCTCGCCTACAGTTACTACGCATACGCAGCATTCCAGGCCTCGGAACCACGTCCGCGCCTGAGGTTCCTCTTCCAGGTACACCCCCATCCACGCAGCGTGCGGGCGATACTGGCCGAAGAACTGGAGAGGGTGCCGGCAGCTCGGGCCTCGCTGATGGCCGAACCGGACCTGGGTCTTCCGGAAAACCGCTTTCAGGAACTGGCAGATGAACCCCATCTGGCCAATGGCTGGGTTGTCGCCAGTAGTTACACGCGCCGATCCCTGATCGAAAACGGCCTGCCGGCGGGCCAGATCCATGTCGTTCCCTACGGGGTGGACAGCGCCGTCCGTGACCGATACCGCAGACCGCCGACAGATGCCGGCCCCCTTAGAGCGATCTTTGTCGGCAGCCTGATCCAGCGCAAAGGGCTCACCTACCTGCTCGACGCAGTTCGCGCCCTCAAGACCCGGCACCTGCGTCTCACCCTGTGCGGGCGAGGCTTCGTGGACGACGCCCTCCTGAGACAGTACGCTGACGTGGACCCTGATGTGAGGCTCAATCTCCCTTCATCTGATCTCTTCAGGCGAATTCAAGAGAGCGACGTCTTCGTGTTCCCGTCGCTGGTGGAGGGGTTCGGGCATGTGATCCTGGAAGCCATGGCCTGCGGCCTGCCGGTAATCACCACCAGCCATACATGCGCACCTGACGTTATGCAAGAGGGCGTGCATGGCTTCATCGTTCCCATCCGCGATTCCGATGCTATTGCCGAAAGGCTGGCCTGGGGGCTGGACCATCGCGCCGATCTGGCAGCCATGGGCGAAGCCGCGGCGGCCCAAGCCGGGCTCTTCACCTGGCCGCGATTCCGAGCAGGTATCCGAGAGGCCTACCGAAGCATGGTCGCGGCGGTGGACACAAGGGCATGACGAGCCCATGATCTGCACGGTGACACCTGTTGGATAGACTCACGGCAGTGTTGGCCGCTGATGCGGTGATCGTGACGGCATGTGCCCTGATCCTGCTGCGATGGGGCCGCCTAGCGCACTCGCATCCGGCGACAATCTACCTCTTTTTCCACATCTACACCGCAACCCTGAGGCTGGCCGGCCTGGCTGCCGGGGCGTTGACTCTCTTCGCCGACTGGGGGCTGCAGTTCCACGCCGTAACGTACGACGAGATCGTGCGGGCGGCTATGATGATGGACGCGGCGCTCGTGATCGTCACGGTGGCCGCCATCAGTGCGTCGCGCCGTGACCTGCACAAGAACGGCCCCCTCCCGCAACCTGGCCAGGAAGGCCCAAGAAACCTTTCGCCAGGCATCATCTGGCTTGTTGTTGTCCCCGTCATGCCAATAGGGATCATCGGGTTGCTGACACTGGCCAACATCCCGCTCTTTCCCGGTCTGGAGTTCGTGCGCGACGCCCTGGGCCGGTGGCAGACATCGTCTTGGGTCTCGATCACGGTCACCTGGGCCGGCCTGGGGCTGCTGGCGCTGATCTACTGGTACGGCCTGCGGCCGTGGCTCATGGTGCCCATGCTGCTCTATCTGGTCATCATGGGCTACCAGGGCTACCATCGCTTTCGCGTCATCATCCCGGCGCTGCTGCTGATTCAGATCTACCTCGATCGCCATGGGCGCCGCTGGCCCACACTGCGCGTCTTCATCCTGCTGATCGCGCTGGTCCTGCTCTTCTACCCGCTCAAGACGATCGGCAGTCTGGCCCAACTGGGCGCGGCGCCGGGCGAGATCGCGACCGCGTCGGCCGAGATCCTGGGCGAAGCGCTCTCCGGCCAGGCCGGAGACCAGCAATTTCTCGATCAGTTCGCCTCGGTCCTGACACTCGTGGACGAAAGCGGTCGCTTCTACTATGGGCGCACCTACCTGGCGCTGCTCACCCTTCCGGTGCCGCGCCAGATATGGCCTGACAAACCGGAGTTGGCGGCCTACCTGGACGATATCTCGACGCCATGGCGGCCCATGGGCCAGGCAGGGATGATCGCGACCTACCTCGGCGAGTCCTATGCCAACTTCGGCTACGTCGGCGCGGCCCTGATTACCTATCTCCTGGCATACTGGCTGGCGCGGGCCTACTTTCGGGCTTATCGCAGCAACTACTACACGGTGGCACACTTCGCCTACCTGCTCATCGCCTGCAATCTACTGCAGGTCTACCGCGACGGCCTGGTCTCCATCGTGGTGTTCACCTTCGTTAACATGATGCCCCTGACCGTAATCGTGCTCCTCCACTTGTTGCGGCCCCGGCCAAGGCCCGCTCCACATGCAACTGTGGCCAGGCCCAGCCTTCAAAAGCCCTTGCGAAAAACGCCAGACACGCCGCCGAGAACGGCCCAGGATCGCGGCTGATGCTCCGTGTCACGATTTGGATGAACATGCCATCCTTCTACCAAAATGATCTGTTCAACGCGCTGGCAGCTTCGGGGGAGATTGACCTGCAGGTGGTCTTCGCCCGGCCGCTGACCGCAGACCGCTTGCAGATCGGATGGCAGGACGCCCCGCGAAACTACGAGCCCCGCATGCTAAGCCAGAACGCGCCCGTGCGGAATGCCGTTCGCCTGGCCTGGTCTCGGCGTAGCCATCTGCATGTCATCAATGGCATATGGGCAGAGCCCGCCTTTGCGGCTGCCCTTTCGGCGCTGATGGCAATGCGGACGCCCTACGCCATCTACACCGAGGCCCCCAACCCATACCGTCCGCGCCTGCTATGGAAGCAGGCAGCGCAGACCTGGTTTGGAGGGCTGGCGGTTCGGCACAGCCAGGGCTTGCTGCCAGTCGGTCAACTTGGCCAGGAGTTCTGCCGCGGCCTTGGAGCACGCGCGGAGCAGATCTATCCATTCGGCTACTTTCGCTCGACCGTGCGCGGAGCGGGGCAGCGCCCCGCGGCTGCGAAACGGACTTCCTGCGAACTGATCTTCGTCGGTCAGGTGATCGAGCGCAAGGGCCTTGACCTCCTGCTGGAGGCTCTGGCCGCGGTCTTGCCCGAATACAGCGACCTGTCGCTGGCAATCGTCGGCGACGGGCCGTGGTGCGATGCGCTCCGCAGCAGGGCGGGCAGTCTGGGCATCGCCGACCACGTTCGCTTCGAAGGGGTCATCCCTTCGACACTTGTCCCGGCCCGCATAGCACAAGCCGACTTGCTCGTATTGCCCTCGCGTTGGGACGGGTGGGGCATGGTGGTCAACGAGGCGCTCATGGTTGGGGTGCCCGTCCTGGTGTCGGATCGCTGTGGCGCCGCCGAATTGGTGCGGCATGGCCGCAACGGCTACCTGTTCCGCGGCGGGGATGTTCTTGATCTTCGGGACAGGCTGCTGGAGTTCCTGGGCCGCCGGGAGTCCTGGCCGGGGCTGCGCGCCGAAGCGGCGAGAATGGGCGAGCGCATCTCGGCCGAACAGGCCAGCAGGTACCTTATCCAGTGCCTGCAGCATATGATGGGAGACAGGCAAGAGCGGCCGAGGCCCCCATGGGTGGACTAGGCGGCATGCGGGGGAAACAGACAAGGCGGGAGATGTGAGGATCCTGCACGTCGTTTATAGTTGTGTCCCTGGGGAGTTCCGTGGGGGAGTGCCCAGGGTGGTCTACGATCTTGCACGCGCTCAGGCGGAGTTGGGACACGAGACAACCGTCTTCACTACGGACTACAACGGGACAATTCCCGCCGCCGCGCCCCCGGGGACGGAGACTACGGCCCAAGGGGTGTTGATCCGCTATTTCCGAGCCAGCGGGCCGCGCTGGTTCCGGTCTGCCGACTTGCGGAGAGCGCTGGTGCAGGCGAAGCCTGACTACGACATACTGCACAGCCACAACACCTTTCTGGCGCTAAACAGGTATGCTGCGGAGGCCCGCAGCCGATGGGGCAGGCCGCTCTTCTATCACGTGCACGGCGCTCTCGATCCCCTGGTAGTGAATCGCGGAGGGCTGAAGAGACTTCGCAAGCGGGTCTACATTTCCCTGATCGAGCGGCGTAACCTCAACCGCGCTGACGGCATCTTTGCGCTGACGGGCAGCGAGGTAGACCAGATCCGCCGGTATGGAGTCAACGCGCCTATCTGGGTCATGCCCAACGGAGTCTGGCCGGAGGAGATGCCCGCCGCAGCGGACGGCGAGAGGTTTCGCTCAAGGCTCGGCATCGCGGGCGACCGACCGATCATTCTCTACCTGGGTCGGATTGTGCCGAAGAAAGGCCTCCACCTGCTCTTGCACGCCCTGGCGGAATTGCAGCCGGAGCATCCCGAGGTTGCTCTTGTGCTTGCCGGTGATCGGCAGGGGGACCCCAACTACGTGCGACGCCTGGAACGGATCATATCCGAGAATAACCTCGGCAGCGCCGTGTTCTGGGCCGACTATCTGAATGAGGCAGAGAAACGTGGAGCCTGGGCCGCCGCCACGCTCTTCAGCCACCCTTCGGAATCCGAGGGGATGGCCATGTCGGTCCTGGAAGCCATGGCGGCGGGCCTGCCGGTGATCGTGTCGCGCGAGTGTTACATGACGAAGGCGGCAGCAGCCGGAGCCGTGATCGAGGTCGAGAACAACGTCAGTCTGCTTTGCAGCGCGATGGCCTCGCTCTTGGGCGACGCAGAGCTCCGTCGCCGAGTCGGCGATACCGCGCGCCATTTCGTAGAGCAATACCATTCCTGGCCGCATATCGCCAGGCAGATCGTTCAGGTCTATGACCGGGCGCTTAGCCTCCTGGCCCGGCAGTGAAGAAGACGATACATTATGAGACAACTTGTCCAGCAGATTCGCACGGGCGCAACCGAGGTCATCGAGGTACCGGTCCCCGCAGTCACACCCGGGACTCTGCTCGTACAGACGGCTGCTTCCCTCATTTCAGCCGGCACTGAGCGTGCGCTTGTCGAGTTCTCCGACAAGAGTCTACTGGAGAAGGCGCGCTCCCGCCCCGACCTGGTGAAACAGGTGCTCGAGAAAGCGCGGCGCGAGGGAATCCTGGCCGCAGCGGACGCGGTACATAGCCGGCTGGATCAGGTCATGGCGCTAGGCTATTCCTGCGCCGGCACCGTGATCGAGGTCGGCCCTGATGTGACCGGCTTCAGAAGGGGTGACCGCGTCGCCTGTGGCGGCGGCGGTTATGCGGTCCATGCCGAGGTGGTAGCCGTGCCGCAGAACCTGGCGGTGAGGCTGCCGGAGAGCGTTGACTTCGAAGCGGCAGCCTTCACGACCCTGGGCGCCGTCGCCCTGGAGGGGATCCGGCTGGCCGGAGTCGCGCTGGGCGAGATCACCGCAGTGATCGGCCTGGGCCTGCTGGGCCAGCTCACGGTGCAGATGCTGAAAGCGGCCGGATGCACGGTGGTTGGCCTTGATATCCAGCCGGCAAGGGCCAGGCTGGCGAGCAGCATGGGTGCTGATGCGGCAACCAGCGATCCACATGAGTTCTCCCTGCTGTGTCAGCAGATGTCTGCCGGCTACGGCGTTGACGCCGTCCTGATCACGGCAGATACTCCGAGCAATCGTCCCGTCGTGCTGGCCGGCAGCGTTGCCCGAAAGCGGGGGGTGATCGTAGCCGTGGGCGCGGTTGGCATGAACATCCCCCGGAAGATCTACTATGAGAAGGAGCTGGACTTCCGCATTTCCAGCTCCTATGGGCCGGGGCGGTATGACCCGACCTACGAGGAAAAGGGCCAGGACTATCCCTACGCCTATGTGCGCTGGACGGAGAAGCGCAATATGGCGGCCTTTGTAGAGTTGCTGGCAGAGGGCCGCGTGAACGTCGGGCCGCTGATCACGCATCGCTACCCGATAGAGGCTGCGCCGCAGGCTTACGATCTTATCACAGGCAAGACCGCCGAGCCGTTTCTGGCCGTTCTGCTGACATACGGCGAGCGCCCCGACCTCACCCGGCGCGTGACCGTCAGGGACTTGCGCGCTGCATCGGGCGCGCAGCGCTCACCGTCTATGCCGCGCATTACCCTTGGCGTAGTGGGTGCCGGCAATTACGCGAATGCTACCCTCTTGCCGGCGCTCAAGGGAATTCCGGGCATCGAGCGGGTCGGCATAGCCAGCAAGCGCGGGTGGACAGCGCAAGCCGCCGCCTCCAGGTACGGCTTCGCCTATTGCGCCACGGGCCCCGACGAGATCATCAACGATCCGAACATCAACACCGTGGCAATTCTCACGCGCCACAGTTCTCATGCCGCCCTCGTCATCGCCTGCCTGACAGCGGGCAAACACGTGTTTGTGGAGAAGCCGCTGTGCATCTCCGAGCCAGAACTGGAGCAGATCATCAGGGCCTATGAGACAAGCCGGCTCGAGAGAGAGGCAGAGACCGCGGAACAGGCGGCTGCCCCGCCGTACTTGATGGTCGGGTTCAACCGCCGCTTTGCCCCGCACATCATAGAACTCAGAGAGCGTGTGCTAAAGGTGCCGGAACCGCTGCTCCTGCACTACCGCGTCAACGCGGGCTACATCTCCCCCCAGCATTGGACTCAAGACCCGCGGGAGGGAGGGGGACGGCTGATCGGCGAGGGCTGCCACTTCATTGACACGCTGATCCACCTGGCGGGAAGTCGGGTCCGACGCGTCACCGCGTACGCCCTGCCGGACGAGGGCCGTTACAGCCAGGATAACTTCCATCTGGTGCTGCAGTTCGCCAACGGCTCTCTCGGGTCTATCACCTACGCCGCCAACGGGAACAAGGGCTTCGGCAAGGAACAGATCGAGGTCTTCGGGGGTGGCCTTGCCGCCCGGCTTGACGACTTCCGGACATTGACGATTTGCCAGGAAGACCGCCGATTCAACGCGACCGCCCGGCTGCGCCAGGACAAGGGGCACCGCGCCGAGTGGGCGGCGTTCGTCGCCTACCTGACCGGCAAGGGCGCTGAGCCCATGACCTTTGAGGAAATCGTCCATTCCACGGCGGTAACTCTGGCGGCCGCGCAGAGCCTTCGGCAGCAACACCCGGTGGATCTCGAGCAGTGACCGCCAGGCAGGGCGGTTCAGCCTTGTTCCACCGCCCTACACCCTCGGGAAGAAGAGAGTGCTTCTCCTGCATGTCGTTGGCGCCCGCCCCAACTTCATGAAGGCAGCGCCGGTCATGGCGGCGCTGGCATGCTACAAGTCCGTGTCGCAGAGACTTGTGCACACCGGGCAGCACTACGATGCGAACATGTCTGACGTGTTCTTCCGCGAATTGGCCATCCCCCAGCCGGATGTCAACCTTGAGGTCGGCTCTGGCTCGCACGCGTCTCAAACAGCTCAGATCATGTTGCGCTTCGAGGAAGTGGCACTCGCGCAGCACCCCGACCTGGTCCTGGTCTACGGCGATGTCAATTCGACGCTGGCAGCTGCTCTGGTGTGTGTCAAGCTGGGCATTCCGGTCGGCCACGTGGAGGCCGGCTTGCGTTCATTCGACCGGACCATGCCTGAGGAGATCAATCGGCTCGTCACAGACCAGGTCGCGGATCTGCTCTTCACCCCTTCGGCCGATGCCGACGTCAACCTGGCCCGCGAAGGCGTGCCGTCCGGCAGGGTATACCTGGTTGGCAATGTCATGATTGACACGCTGGTGCGCCTGCTACCTGCGGCGCGGACGAGGTGGGGGCCACTGTGTCGCGAAGCACAAGTCCCAGAGCAATATGCTCTGGTGACGTTGCATCGGCCATCGAACGTGGACCGCCCCGAACTGTTGCAGCGGATCTTCAGCACCCTGTGCCGGATCAGCAATGACCTGCCCATCATCTTCCCCTGCCACCCTCGTACTCGACAGCGCCTGGAATCGCTGGGCGCGTGCCAGGGTAGAGCGAGAGTGCGGCTGATCGAGCCGCTCGGCTACATTGACTTCCTGGCCCTGATGAGTCATGCAACGCTGGTGATCTCAGACTCAGGCGGCATTCAGGAAGAGACGACGTTCCTGGGCATCCCATGCCTGACACTGCGCGAGACCACAGAGCGTCCCATCACCGTAACCCTGGGCACGAACACCGTCGTGGGATCGGACATGGGACGTCTGCAGCGTGAAGTGCTGCACATCTTGAGCGGCCACGCCAAGAGAGGGCAGACCCCCCCGCTCTGGGATGGCCATGCCGCCGAGCGCATTGCCGAGATCGTTACGGGGTTCCATGCTTCGTAGGTTCTATCATCTCGGCTTGCTCCGGCGCTACTTCGGCGTCCCCTGGCTTGCGTACCGCCTGGGCTACGCCGCTCAGCGCCGGGCAGGTCTGCTGGCATGGCGCACCCCGGTATCTGAGTGGTCGGCTCGGCCGCTGCGCCTGTTCCTGACAGACGCGCAACTGGCTGAGCCGCGGGCCTACGCCGATTATCGGCGGCGCGCCGGTCCCCCCTTCTTCTTCCGAGCCTCAGATCGCGACCTGTTCCGCCCCCTCTACGCAGCCTGGGACCGCACGGGCCCGACGCCCCAGCAACTGGCCGAAGAGATCGTTCAGGGAAGGTTTCGCTACTTCGGACAGCCCGTGGCGCTCGCGGCCTCCCCGCGCGACGATGTGCAAGGCTCCCTGCCGGACTGGCACGCCAACCCATTCACCGGACAACGGGCGCCAGCCGACCGGCATTGGAGCCGCATTGACGAATTCGGCTGTGGCGACATCAAGACCATCTGGGAACTGAACCGGTTTGGCTTCGCCTACACCCTGGTACGCGCCTACTGGCGCACGGCAGACGAGCGCTATGCCGAGCAGTTCTGGCGCCTGGTAGAGGACTGGCGCCGGCACAACCGGCCCAACCTCGGGCCCAACTGGATGTGCGGTCAGGAGACGGCCTTCCGCGTCATGGCCTGGGCCTTCGGGCTCTACGGGTTTCTCGGTGCGCGGGCCACATCCGACGAGCGCATTGTGTCCCTGGCGCAGCTCATCGCCGTTTCGGGAGCGCGGATTGAGGCAAACCTCCATTACGCCCTCAGCCAGCACAACAACCACGGCATCAGCGAGGCGCTGGGGCTGTGGACCATCGGCCTGCTGTTCCCTGAGTACCGCCACAGCCCGAGGTGGCGCGCGACCGGCCGAAGCCTCCTGGAAGCGCTCGGGCGCGAACTGATCTATGAGGACGGCGCCTTTGCACAGCACTCGGTCGTGTACCACAGACTCATGTTGCACGCCTATCTCTGGGCATTGCGCCTCGGTGACCTGCACGGGCAGCCGTTGAGCGACAACCTGCGGAGGCGAGTGCAGGCGGCTGGGGAGTTCCTCTTCCAGATTCAGGACCAGCCCACGGGTAAGGTGCCATACTACGGCCAGAACGACGGCTCACTCATCCTGCCCTTGAACAACTGCAGTTACCACGACTTCCGCCCTGTGGTGCAGGCAACTCGCTATCTGTGTTCGGGCACCCGAGCCCACCAACCCGGCCCCTGGGATGAGGATCTGCTCTGGCTGTTCGGCCCACCCGCCGTGGAATCCAGGATCGAGCCGCCAGCGCAGAGGGACCTGCAGGCCGAAGTGGGGGGTTACTACACACTGCGATCGCCGTCGGGTTTCGCTTTCACACGATGTGGCGCCTTCCGCCACCGTCCGGGACAGGCAGACATGCTCCACGTAGACCTCTGGTGGCGCGGCGAAAATGTTGCCCTAGACCCCGGGACGTATAGCTACAACGAGGCGCCGCCTTGGGACAACGCCCTGGCCGGCACAGCATATCACAACTGCGTGGCGGTGGACGTTCGCGACCAAATGGACCGCGCAGGCAGATTCGTCTGGCTCCCATGGATTCAGGGCCACGTGCGCTGCTGCAGAAGATCTCCCGATGGCCGCCTGGGCTACTGGGAGGGCGAACATGATGGCTACGCCCGCCTCCCGTCGCCTGTCGCATACCGACGCGCCGTGGCCGGCCTGGGAGACGGCTGGTGGCTCGTGGTGGACCACCTGACCAGCCCGGACTCCCATCGGTATCGCCTGCACTGGCTGTTTCCCGACGCGCCTTACTCCTGGGAGCCCGACTCGGGACGGCTGCGACTTGACCTGCCGCCGGGGAGTTTCTACGTGCAGGTAGGCATCCTCGCCGGAAGCGGCGCCGGCGCAACCTGCTCTCTCATGCGCGCCGACGAAGGGACGCCGCGCGGCTGGCATGCTCCCTACTACTTCATGCGCGCACCCGCCCTGTCGCTCGGAGTGGAGGCGCAGGCTCAACACCTGACCTATTGGACCCTGTTCGGTCCGGCGCACGGACGGTTGAGCGCCAACCCCGCTCGCCTGCTCATCGAGACCGACCAAGCGCGTGCGACACTGGACCGGACAACCGACCTGGGAGGGCCTCTCTTCTCGCTCATTGTCCTGGCAGGGCCGGGAGCGCACACGAGCAGGCTGGAGCTGCCTGGCGTGTAATGCACGTACTTCTGATTCACCAGGCCTTCGTGCTGCCTGGGGAACCGGGCGGCACACGACACTATGAGCTGGGCCAATATGTGGTTGGGGCGGGCGGCCGGTTCACCGTTGTCGCCAGTGGGGTCAACTACCTGACCGGGCACGTTGGCGCCGATGAAGACACGAGCCGCGGCGCGGGGCAGCAGGCTCAGCCTCCGGAGGGGTTACGAGTGGTGAGGGCTTACGCCCTGCCCGCTCTCCATCGGAGTTTTGCCTGGCGTGTGGCGGCGTTTGTGAGCTTCATGGTATCGTCCACCGTCGCCGCGCTGAGGGTGGGGCCCGTGGATGTCGTTATGGGGACATCCCCGCCCATCTTCCAGGCGCTCTCGGCATGGACAGTGGCTGCACTACGTCGCCGGCCGCTTCTTCTGGAGATCCGCGACCTGTGGCCTGAGTTCGCCATTGACATGGGCCTGCTCAACAACCCGCTGTTGATCGGCCTCTCACGGCGGTTGGAGCGTTTCCTTTACGCGAAGGCTACCCACCTGCTGGTCAATTCCCCGGCATACCTGGAGTACCTGGTGAACAAAGGGGTTCCGGCAAGCAAGATCAGCCTGATCCCCAACGGCGTAGACCCGACCATATTCCATCCAGATGCCGACGGGGCAACAGTCCGCCGCGTGTTGGGCCTGGAGGGCAAGTTCGTGGTCACCTATGCGGGCGCGCTGGGCGTGGCCAATGACCTGCCCACCCTGCTAAGGGCCGCAGCTCGCTTGCGAGACGACGGGGAGATCCATTTCCTCGTGGTGGGGGACGGCAAGGAGCGAACTGGCCTGGAGCGACTGGCCCGGGAGATGGAACTCGCCAACGTGACCTTCACGGGTCCGCGGCCCAAGGCGCAGATGCCCGAGATCCTTGCGGCATCCGACGCGTGCCTGGCGATTCTCAAGAACATCCCGATGTTTCGCATGACCTACCCAAACAAGGTTTTCGACTACATGGCTGCAGGCCGCCCGACGATCCTGGCAATTGACGGTGTGATCCGGCAGGTCCTTGAGGAGGCAGGCGGTGGGCTCTACGTCCCGCCGGGCGACGACCTGGCACTGGCTACGGCCGTGCGCGAACTCAGCCGCAACCGCCAATGGTCGCGCAGCATGGGATCGTCCGCGCGGCTCTTCGTGACCAGGCACTTCGACCGCCGCACACAGGGCGCCCAATTTGCGGAGTTGTTGCACAGCCTGATAACATGACTGGCTACCATGCGTGACACCTTGTACACGCGAGCCGGCAAACGGGTCCTCGATCTCACCCTGGCGGTTCCGTTGCTGCTTGTGGCCTCGCCCTTGCTATTAGCGATAGCCGCGCTGCTCCGTCTCCGCCTTGGCCGGCCCGTGCTCTTTCGCCAGCAGCGCCCGGGGCTGCACGGGCGCCCCTTCACCCTGCTCAAGTTCCGCACCATGACAGAGGCCCGCGATGCCTCCGGGGCGCTCCTGCCGGACGCCGAACGGCTGCCGGCCTTCGGCCGTTTCCTGCGCAGCACCAGCCTGGACGAACTGCCCGAGCTGGTCAACGTCCTCCGCGGCGAGATGAGCCTGGTCGGTCCACGCCCGCTGCTGATGCAGTATCTGGACCGCTACACCCCCGAGCAGATGCGCCGCCACGAGGTCCGGCCGGGCATCACGGGCTGGGCACAAGTCAACGGGCGAAACGCCTTGACCTGGGAGCAGAAGTTCGCCCTGGACATCTGGTACGTGGAACATTTGTCGCTCTGGCTCGATCTTCGGATCATGGCCCTGACCGTCTGGAAGATCCTGACTCGCGAGGGCATTGCGGAACCGGGGCAGGCTACGGCTCAAGAGTTCCAGGGGATACATTAGGCCATGCAACGGGTGATCATCCTCGGCGCGGGCGGGCATGGCCAGGTTGTGGCCGATATACTGCTGCGCGCCGCCGCGGGCGGGAGTCTGGCCCCAATCGGCTACCTGGACGATGATCCCGCGCTCCTCGGACGCATGCTGTCCGGCCTGCCGGTCCTGGGCACGACGGCTGACCTGGATCGCCACCCCCATGAGGCGGTCATTGTGGCCATCGGCGACAACTCCACGCGGATGAGGCTCTACGGGCTGATGCAGGCGCTGGGCGAGCAGCTGGCTATGGCCGTGCACCCCTCCGCAGTGATTGCACCGGACGTCCGGATTGATCCCGGAACGATGATCTGTGCGGGTGCAGTGGTCAACATCGGCAGCATCATCGGCGCAGATACCATCCTCAACACGAGTTGCTCGGTTGACCACCACAACGTAATCGGGCAGCACGTTCACATTGCTCCCGGCGTTCACCTCGGAGGCAAGGTCATCATCGAGGAGGGCGCCCTGATCGGTATCGGGGCGACCGTCATGCCGGGCTGCACCGTCGGCGCCTGGGCCACGGTGGGCGCCGGCGCGTGTGTGACTCGCGATGTGCCCCCCGGCATCACCGTCGTCGGTGTGCCGGCCAGGCCGCTGCGCAAGGAGTAGCGTGAACCGCATCTATCTCTCTCCGCCCCACATGTCCGGCTGCGAGCAACGCCTGGTGGAAGAGGTCTTCGCCAGCAACTGGATCGCGCCGGTCGGTCCACAGGTGGATGCCTTCGAGAGGGAATTTGCCGCAGCAGTCGGGGCGCCCCATGCCGTGGCGCTCAGTTCGGGGACGGCCGCCCTGCACCTGGCCCTGCGGTTGCTGGGTGTAGGGCCGGGCGATGAGGTGCTGGTATCCACCCTGACGTTCGCGGCCAGCGTGTACCCCATCCTCTACCTCGGCGCGCAACCGGCGTTCATTGACAGCGAGCGCATCTCCTGGAACATGGATCCGGTCCTGCTGGCCGAAACCCTGGAGGCGCGGGCCCGGGCCGGCAGACTGCCGCGGGCCGTTGTGCTGGTCCACCTCTACGGCCAGAGCGCCGACATAGACCCCATCCTGGCAGCCTGCGCGCGCTACGGCATCCCGCTGGTGGAGGATGCGGCCGAGGCCCTCGGCGCAACCTACAGGGGCCGGGCCCCCGGGACTTTTGGCCAGGCAGGGATCTACTCCTTCAATGGCAACAAGATCATCACCACCTCCAACGGCGGCATGCTGGTGTCACCCGATGAAGGGCTGATCGCCCACGCGCGCAAGCTGGCCACGCAGGCGCGCGAGCCGGCGCCACACTACGAACACACCGAGGTCGGCTACAACTACCGGCTCAGCAATGTGCTGGCTGCCATTGGCCGGGGGCAACTTCGGGTGTTGGCGGAGCGCGTGGAGGCGCGGCGCCGCAATTTCGACGCGTACGTCCAGGCGCTGGGCGATCTGCCCGGGGTCAGTTTTATGCCGGAGGCGCCATGGGGCCGGGCGACGCGCTGGCTGACCTGCATCCTCATTGACCCGACACAGTTTGGCATGGACCGCGAGACGCTGCGCCTGGCCCTCGAGCACGAGAATATCGAGGCGCGTCCTGTGTGGAAGCCGATGCACCTGCAACCGGTCTTTGCCGGTTACCCGTCGGTAGGCGGCGCCGTCGCGGAGGATCTCTTCGCGCGCGGCCTGTGCCTGCCCTCCGGATCAAGTCTGACCGAAGCAGACCTGCGGCGGGTCGTCTCGGCGATCCGCAAGGCCGCCGGCAGGGGTTGACCGTGGCCGGCCTCTCCGCACAATTTGCGCGCGGGCTATGCCGGCTCCATCAGAGGAGGCCTGAGAAACGTCGCACATAGGCTGGGGCAATCGCTCCTCATCGTCCGGCTGGAGGCACTTCCTGATGGGGGTGCGCAACCGGCATCTGGCGCTCCTGGACCTGCTGCTGCTGCCGTTGGCGGCCGTCCTTGCCTTTGCCCTGCGCCTGAATAGCAGTCAACTGGGCATCTTCATCCCGACGATGGCGGTCTACGCCTTGGCCTCACCGCTCATCAAGATGCCCATCTTCAGCCTGTTAGGGCTTTACAGCCGCTTCTGGCAATACGCGAGCACCGACGAGCTGCTGCTCCTGGGCTGGGCGGCTGTGATCGGTGAGCTCGTGCAGGCAGCCCTCTTCCTGGGCTTCCAGGTGCTCTTCCGGGGCGTGCTTGTGCCGCCCGTCCCGAGGTCTATCCCGCCGATCACCCTGCTGGTGACCTTCGTCTTTATCGCCGGCACGCGCTTCGCTCTGCGGGTCGGCGCGCAGAGCGCGCGCCGATCGGCCAAGAGCAGCGTCCCGGCCCAGCCGGTCCAGCACGTGCTGATCGCCGGCGCGGGCGAGGCCGGCACCGGCATCCTGCGCGAGATCCGGGCCAACCCGCAGACTGGCCTGGTGCCGGTGGGCTTCGTGGATGACGACCCGAACAAGCACGGCGTGCTGATCCACCGGGTCAGGGTGTTAGGAGGCCGCCAGGCGATCCCCAACCTCGTGCGCGAGCACCACGTGGAGCAGGTGATCATCGCCATGCCCAGCGCGTCGGGCAAGACCATGCGCGAGATCGCCAGCATATGCGAGGAGGCGGGTGTGCGCGCCCGGGTCATTCCCGGCATGTACGAACTGCTGGACGGCACGGTCCGCATCAACCAGTTGCGTGATGTGCAGATTGAGGACCTGCTGCGCAGGGAACCGGTCCGCACGGATATCGCACAGGTGTCTGCGCTGTTGCGCGGCCGCCGCGTCCTGGTCACGGGTGCCGGGGGGTCCATCGGTTCAGAACTCTGCCGCCAGATCGCCCGCTGCAGCCCGGCCCAGCTCCTGCTCCTGGGCCACGGCGAGAACAGCATCTTCGACATCTACAACGAGTTGCGGGGGGACGCGGGAACGCGCGATCGCGGCAGGCCAGGCGTTGCGGGCGGCGCTCCTGACGCGCCGCCTGTTGAGTTCGTTCCGATCATTGCGGACATCCGCTTTGAGGACCGCCTGCACCGGCTCCTGGCACAATACCGGCCGGAGATCATCTTCCACGCCGCGGCGCACAAGCATGTTCCGCTCCTGGAGAGCAACGTGGAAGAAGCCGTCACGAACAACGTGCTCGGCACGAAGCAACTTGTGGATGCCAGCATTGCCTTCGACGTGACCCACTTCGTCCTGATTTCCACCGACAAGGCGGTCAACCCCTCCAGCGTGATGGGCGCGACGAAACGGGTTGCCGAACTGATCGTGCGGGACGCGGCGCGCCGGACCGGCCGATGCTACGTGGCCGTCCGCTTCGGCAACGTCCTGGGTAGCCGCGGCAGCGTGGTTCCCTTCTTTCAGCGTCAAATCGCCGCCGGTGGCCCCGTAACCGTTACCCATCCGGAGATGCGGCGCTACTTCATGACGATCCCCGAAGCAGTCCAACTCGTGCTGCAGGCGGCCGCACTCGGCGAGGGCGGTGAGCTATTTGTGCTGGATATGGGCGAACCCGTCCGCATCGTTGATCTGGCCCGCGACCTGATCCGCCTGTCCGGCCTGGAACCCGATCGCGACATCCCGATCCAGTACACAGGGCCTCGGCCCGGCGAGAAGCTCAGCGAGGAGTTGTTCGGGGGTTCCGAGAGCTACAGCCGGACGCAACACGAGAAGATCTACACCTACCGCGATGGGAGCGACCTGATCTCGCTTGAGGGCTCGCTCCAGGCCCTGCTCGGCGCGGCCGCGCGGGGCGACGCCCAGGAGGTGCGCCGGCTGTTGCACGAGTTGGTGCCCGAGTACAATCCGTCCGGGGCTTGACATGACAAGCAAGAGGCCGTCCAGAGGGACAGCGCTGGCGGGTACACAAGTGAACGCGGTCCATTCCCTCCTCATCGCCCTGGGCGACCCAGATCCCGCTGCGTTGGCTCGCCAGGTGGCACGGCAGGACCTGCCGCCGAATTGGGCAGACTGGATCGTCGCGCAGAGCCTGGGGCCCTACCTACTCCGCCGGCTGCAGGTTGCAGGCGCACTGCAGGCCCTACCGCCCGGGGCCCTGGCAGCCTTGCGCGCCGACCACTACCAGGCCGTTGCCGCCAACGCGATCCAGCGCCGAGAACTGTCAGACGTGCTGGAAGCCCTCGGGACGGCAGGCATCGGCGGCGTCCTGCTGAAGGGCACGGCGCTGGCTTACACGGTCTACGACGACCCGGCATGCCGGCTCAAGGGAGACATTGATATTTGGGTGCAGTCCGAGGAGCTGGATCCGGCCATCGCGGTGCTGCGCAGGCTTGGCTACGAGCCCGTGGACAAGGCCGACAGGCCGCGGGCCCTGATGCGGTTGGTAGGGGGCGAGCAACAGATGGTCAGCCCCATCCCCGGCACGGGCCTGATCGAGCTCCAGTGGCCGGCCTTCCGTGGCGAATGGATCCGCCACACCGCGCGGGTAGACCATCAGGGCCTTCTCCGGCGGTGCCTGCCGCTGCAGGTGGAAGGACAGGACGCGCAGGTGATGGCCCCGGAGGATGTGCTGATCCACCTCGCCCATCACCTGGCGATCAGCCATCAGTTCGGCCATCCCGGGGTCAGAGGGCTGCTCGACATCCACCTGGTAGCGCAGCAGCGCGACCCGGATTGGTCCCAGGTTGTCGGCCGAGCGCGCGAGTGGCGTCTGGCGACGGTGATGTGGACCGTTCTCGGACTGGCCCAGAAGTTGCTAGGCACCCCCGTCCCTGCAGACGCACTCCAGGCCCTCGCCCCCGCGCCGTGGCAAGGTCGGGCGATTGATCGGCTGCGCCTGGACCAGAGGTTGCTGGAGATGTCCGCGGGCGGCTACAGCCGCCTGCGCTTCTGGATTCAGTTACTGCTGACCGACCGGGCCCGCGATGCGTGCAGGCTGGTCATACGCGGGCTTTACCCCGAGACAGCCTGGCTGCGTGCCCGATATGGCGTGAGGAGCCCTGCGGAGCTGTGGCGGGAGCGGCTTCTGCATCCCTGGCGCTTGCTCACGTCGGCACGCGCCTGACAGCTCCGCAGGCGATGAAACCGGGTCTCTATCTCAGCCGCAAGGTCGCCAAAGCGTTCTCAACGCTGGCTTCGGGACTGACCTTGTACTGCACATCCGCAATCCGGCCCTGTTCGTCAATCACAAAGTGCGAGCGGATCACCCCGAAGTACTTCTTCCCATACATGCTCTTCTCGCCCCACACCCCGTAGAGCTCGGCCACCTTGTGATCCTCGTCGGCAAGTAGCCGGAACGGCAGACCATACCTCGACTTGAACTCCCCGTGGCTGGCCACGCCATCGGGGCTGATACCCAGGACGACCGCGTTCTGTTCCTGGATCTCCTCGTAGTTGTCACGAAAACCACACGCCTGAGCCGTGCAGCCGCTGGTCATGTCCTTCGGGTAGAAGTAAAGGATGACCCGCTGGCCGCGGTAGTCGCTCAGGCGCACCGTCTCGCCGTCATCGGCGGGAAGGGCGAAGTCAGGAGCCATGCTCCCGACGGCCGGCGCCTGCGGAGGCAGAGTTGCTGGTTTGGCCATGACTATGCTCCTGGTTAGATTTCAGGGCTTCACGACAACCCTGTACGCCGCACTATACCGGCTGTCCTGCCCCTTCTCAGCAGGCGTTCGTACAATTCACAGCCCATCAGGGCCAGATTCCCCGCGCCTGCACGGCCTCAGCCACCCTGTCAACCGCCACCATGGCCGCCCCCTGGCGCAGGGGGACGGCGTGGGCCTCGGAGAAGTCCCACACAGCGCGGAAACTGTCCACCATGAGCGAATGCAGTTGCCGGTTGACTTCCTCCTCATCCCAGAAGAAGCTCTGCAAGTCCTGGACCCACTCCAGGTAGCTGACCACTACGCCGCCGGCGTTGGCCAGGATGTCGGGCACCACGATGATGCCGCGGTCGTTCAGGATCTCATCCGCCTCCCGGGTCGTGGGCCCGTTCGCCCCCTCAACGATGTAACGCGCCCGGATGCGGTCTGCGTTGTCCTCCCGAATCTGATGTTCCAGGGCAGCCGGGATCAGGACATCCACGTCGGCTTCCAGGAGTTCTGCATTGCTGATGGCCTCGACGCCCGGCGCCTCATACCCCGCCAGCAGCCGCTTGGGATGCTGGGCCACATGCCGGTTCAGGTCGGCGGGGTCAAGTCCACGGGGGTTGTAAAGTCCGCCGCTGACATCACTGACCGCCACAATCCGGCACCCCATATCGTGCAGGATGCTGGCTGCGCAGGAGCCGACATTGCCGTAGCCCTGGACGGCCACGCTGGTTTCCGCCAGAGCCTTGCCACGCCGTCTCAGAAGTTCGGCCGTGACAATGGCAACGCCGCGTCCCGTGGCTTCTCGCCGGCCATGAGAGCCGCCCAGGTTGAGCGGCTTGCCGGTTACGATATCCATCCGGAACGAACCGTCGAGCATGCTGACAGTATCGGCGATCCAGGCCATCACCTGGGCATTGGTATTGACATCGGGCGCGGGGATGTCGCGCTTCGGGCCGAGAATAGGCAGGATCATGGCGGTGAAGCGTCGGGTGAGCCGTGCGACTTCGGCTTGCGACATCTGCGTTGGATCGCAGGCCACCCCGCCCTTGGCGCCGCCGTAAGGGATGCCCACCACAGCGCACTTCCAGGTCATCATTGCGGCCAACGCCCTGACCTCATTCAGGGTGACGTCGGGATGATAGCGGATGCCTCCCTTGCACGGCCCCCGGGCGCTGGAATGCTGGACGCGGTAGCCCGTGAAGACCTTGATGTGGCCGTCGTCCATCACAACCGGGACGGCTACCGTGAGCTCGCGCTCAGGCTGGCGCAGGATTGCGTGAATTCCAGGATCCAGTTGCAGCCTGGCGGCAACTTCATCCAGCGTTGCCACGACCGTGTCCCAAAGATCGTGTTTGGTGACCGGCGGTGCAACGAGGGTCTCCCCCGGCTTGACTGCTGTGGCTGGCGACGATGTGTGTACCATTTCACCTTCCCCCTGATTGGTCTCCGCAAGAAGTGGCACCAACGATACCGGGCTGATCTCGCGGATTCGATACGCCTCACCGCCTCCAGACAGGAGACGGACGATGATGCAGTGAGCTCAGCAGGGCGCCAAGCCCGGTGCGGGCCTCGACCTCGGCGTCGTCGGTCACCTGGATGTCCAGCAGGTGCTGCAGCTCCGGCTTGCCGAAGATCTCACCGTAGTGGCACGACTCAGCCCTGCAATCAACGAGTCCAACGCACCCGTCTTGCGCCGTGCGTGGATGATCATATGGATCAGCGACGGAGCGGCCTCCCCGAAAGCCATGTCCTCCGCCGTGGCCTCGTCGTCGTACAGGTAGGCAGCCCTTACCTCGTCGTCCAGAGCGCCAACGTGCTCACCGACCTGGGCTGCCAGGCCATAGCGGAGGTAATCCTGAGCGCTCCGGTCACCGCGCCTCAGGAGTTCGATGGCAGCCTCGGGGCTCCCCAGCCGCATCTTCTGAGCGCAGAACTCGATCGCTGAGGCCAGGATCGCCCTGGCCGCGTTCTCGGGATTTGGCAGGGTGAACTCGATCTCAGTCAGATCAGACGACCTGCTCGAAAGAACTTGCGTCATGGACTTGACTCCTTTCGTAACACTGACTCGTGGCTTGCGGCCACGGTACTTCGATTCTAACCTGTGTTCCATGAAACGGTCATAGAAGTCCCCCCTCACTTCGTGAAAAAGACATAAAAAAGACCTCTCGGCAACGGGAACCGAGAGGTCTATGACGCCAGGGCAAGCGGAAAGGCCCTATCCGCCTTCGGGACAAGACAACAGGTAGCCTACACCCGGCGACGTCAGGATGTAGCGAGGTTTGCTGGGTTCGGCCTCGATCTTGCGGCGCAAGTAGCGCACGTAGGCCCGCAGATAGTCCACATCATTGCGGTACTCCGGTCCCCACACGCTGGTCAGCAGCTCCTCATGGGAAACCACCCGGTTGGCGTTCAGCGCCAACTGGCGCAACAACGCGTACTCCGTGCGCGTCAGGGCGATCTTCTGGCCACAGCGTTCCACCGTGTGCCGTGCAAAGTTGATGGTCAATTCCCCGCAACAGAAGGTCGCTGTCACGGTTTCCTCAGGGCGGTGGGTGCGTCGGAGAACAGCCTGCACACGCGCCACCAACTCCTTGGCGCTGAAGGGCTTGGTCAGGTAGTCGTCAGCGCCGGCCTCGAACCCGGCCAGGACGTCGCTTTCCATCGCCTTAGCCGTCAGCATGATGATCGCCACGTCTGAGAATTCCCGGATGCGCCTGCAGACCTCGAATCCGTTGGGGCCGCTGCCCAGAAGGACATCCAACAGCACCAGATCGGGCTGCTCGAGGGCCAGCATTTCCAGGGCCGAATCACCGCTCGTCGCCGCAACGACCCGATAGCCGACCGCTCTCAGGATTTCGGTCACCAGCCTGACCACGCGAGGCTCGTCATCCACGACCAGGATCTTGGAGAGATCAGCCAGCCGGGTGCTACGCGTCATCGGAACCTCCCTGGGCATCCGACGGCTGCGCATCAGAGGCCGTCAGCGGGATGGTGAAGAAGAACGTGGTGCCCTGGCCGAGCTGGCTCTCCGCCCAGATCCTTCCGCCGTGACCCTCGACGATAGTCCGGGCGATCGGGAGCCCCAGCCCTGTGCCCACGACATGCCGCCCAAGGCCGGACTTGATGCGGAAGAACTTCTCAAAGAGACGGTTCAGGTGTTCCGGTGCGATGCCTTCTCCTTGATCCGCAACGCTGACCACAACCTCGCTGGCGCGCACCTCACCCCGCACCACGATCAGGCCCCCGTTGGGCGAGTACTTGACCGCATTGTCCAGGAGATTGCGCAAGACCTGGGTGATGCGCTGGGGGTCGGCCTCAACGATCGGAAACGGCGCAGGAAAATCCACCATCAGGCGATGATGCGGGCTGAGGTGAGCAAACTCCTCCACAATAGCCAGAGCCAGGCGCGGCAGGAGCACAGGCTGGATGTCCAGCTTCAGGAACCCGGCGTCTATGATCGAGGATTCCAGCAAATCGTGGATCAGGTCCTGGAGGACGTCACACTCCTCGTCAATGATTTGCAGGAACTCGCGCTGGGTTTCCGGGCTGAAACTCGTCTCCTCCATCAGCAGGGCCGTGGCATAGCCCTTGATCGAAGTCAGAGGGGTGCGCATCTCATGCGCCAGGGTCGAGATGACTTCCGCCTTGAGACGATTGGCCTCATTGACAGACTGGACAGCCTCCAGTTCACTGCGCAGGCGCGCGTTGCTGATGGCCAGTGCCAGGAGATTCGCCACCGGCTGGAGCAGTGTAAGGTCCTCAGGAGCGAAGCCGCGACGGTGCTCCCGATTCAGCAGTAGCAGCAGGCCCACCCTGGTGTCATCGGCCACCAGCGGAACGCAGATGGCGCTGTATGGCGCATCGGCGCCATCGCCCGCTGCCCCGAACAGGACGCGGTTCCCCGGACGCAGGCGCGCCGTGACAAGGGCAAGCGCCTCGGGGCCGACATGGATCTCGGCCTGGCCCGACTGGAGCGCCTGCGCGCTCATCAGTTCATCCGGCGACACATGGAGACGGCGCAGTGTCTCCAGGTCATACCCCTGGGCCGCCTCGACTCTCAGCCATTCTGCCCCCGGCTCCTGGACCAGAAGGGCCCCCGCGTCGGCGATGGCTTGCACGTTCAGAAGACACGCCAGGAGCCTCGCCGCCATGATGTCAACGTCATTCTCCGTGGCCAGGATCTTGGCGATCTCGTACATGGTGAGCAGGTGCCGATCGCCGTGAGCCGGTCCCGACCCGGAGGAATCAGGTCCAGTGTTCAGAGCAGCGATTGCATCAGGTCGCACGGCCCCGTGACCCGCTGGGCCCATGGTGTCAGCCCTCCCGAATAGATAAGACAGCCGCCTTTCTCATAGGCGAAAGTATACCACCAAAGCAAGCCGCACCCCAAGCACGAATCGGAGCGATCAGTTGCCCGATGCCGGCCACGTGCACTGTCATCTGCCATACTTGACTTTGCCGGAAAGCCGGGGTATGCTGAAAGCGTATGATTCATTAGATGAATTGAATTAATCTGCTCAATAGAAGGCGGTACCGTGATCCGTGGGAAGATAGATTCCGAGTTCCTGCTGTACCTGCTTGACCGGGCCTGTGGACCGGGGGATCGTCTCCCTTCCCTGAACGACATCAGCGCAGCGACTGGTGTCAGCGTCGGCAAGCTGCGGGAGCAGCTCCAGGTCGCCCGCATGCTCGGGCTGGTCGAGATCAGCCCCCGGCGCGGCATCCGCGTCCGGCCGTACAGTTTCTTGCCGGCCGTGCGTCTGAGCCTGATGACGGCCCTTTCGCTGGACCGGAACATGTTTCATGCCTACGGCGCGCTGAGAAGCCGCCTGGAGACAGCGTTCTGGGACGAGGCTACACGTCTGCTCACGGAGCAGGACAGGCAGCATCTCCTGGCCCTGGTGCAACGCGCCCTGACCAAGCTCGGCCAGGATCGAGCGCAAATCCCGCATCCGGAGCACAGAGATTTCCACCTCACGATCTACTGCCGCCTGAACAACCCGTTTGTGCTCGGGCTGTTGGAGGCGTACTGGGATGCCTACGAGGCGATTGAGCTTGACACGTATGCCGACTACGCTTACCTGCAACAGGTCTGGGAGTATCATTCGCGTATCGCGGATGCGGTCAACTCAGGACAGTATGCCCTGGGCAAGAGGCTGCTGATTGAGCATATGGCTCTGATTGACAGGCGTGGTACGACCCACGAGTTCCCCGTGGGAGCACCGCCCCAGGATCAAGCCAAACTGGCCGTCTTGCAGGCGGCCGGCTGATCTAGAACAGCAAGAGGAGAGGCGCTATGGGAGTATTGCTAGAGGAAGCCGTTGCCGACGTCCTTACCAGGCCGACCGTCGTCAACAACTTCTCGATCAATGTCGCAACCGTCAACGGTTCAGGGAGCCAGACGAGCAACGGGATTCTGCTGAGGGCGCTTTTCAAGATGGGCATACCGGTCACCGGTAAGAACCTGTTCCCCAGCAACATCCACGGTCTGCCCACCTGGTACCACATCAGATTGAGCAAGGATGGCTACCTGGCCTATCGCGACACCTATGAGATCGCAGTCTGCATGAACGGCGCCTCCGCCGCCGAGGATATGGCCAACGTCGCCCCCGGGGGGGTCGTGCTCTATGACGAGGCACTGCCTATAGCGGCCCGCCGGCCCGATGTGACCTACTATCCCATGCCGGTCGCCAAGCTCGTCAAGGAAGCCGATGTGCCCTTCGAGCTCAAAGAATACATCGCCAACATGGTCTATGTGGGTACACTGGCTTACCTGCTGGGCATTGACATGGCCGAGATCGAGGCGGGGCTCTCCTGGAACTTCGGTGGCAGGCCCAAGCCGATCGCGCTCAACATGGACATGGCAAAGCGAGCCTACAACTGGGCCGAGCAGAACTTGATCAAGCAGGACCCGTATCGGGTCGAGCCCATGACGGGCTTCAACGACGGGAAGGTCCTGGTGGAAGGCAACACGGCTGCTGCGCTGGGTGCCATCTTCGGCGGCGTGACTGTTGTGGCCTGGTACCCGATAACGCCGGCTTCGAGCCTAGCCGAGGCGCTCACGAAGTACTTACCGAAACTCCGTGCAGAGCCTGACGACTGTGATGCCACGTTCGCAATCATCCAGGCAGAGGACGAGTTGGCGGCAGCAGGGATGGTGGTCGGGGCCGGGTGGGCTGGCGCACGGGCCATGACGGCCACCAGCGGCCCGGGCCTGGACCTGATGGCCGAGTTCGCAGGGCTGGCCTACTTTGCGGAAGTGCCCGCCGTGATCTGGGATGTTCAGCGCATCGGGCCGAGCACAGGACTGCCCACGCGCACCAGCCAGGGCGACATCCAGGCCGCATACTACCTGAGCCATGGCGATACCCGGCATGTGCTGCTCTTCCCGGCGAGCCCGAAGGAGTGCTTCGAATTCGGCTGGTTGGCCTTTGATCTGGCCGAGCGCCTGCAGACGCTGGTGATCGTGTTGAGCGACCTCGACCTGGGCATGAACATCTGGATCAGCGACACCTTCGAGTACCCCGACAAACCGATGGACCGCGGCAAAGTGCTGACGGTCGAAGACCTGAACAGGTTGGGAGGCGCATGGGCCCGCTACAAGGATGTGGATGGGGACGGCATCCCATACCGCACGCTTCCCGGCACCCCGCACCCCAGGGCAGCCTACTTCACGCGCGGCACGGGGCATAACGAGAATGCCGGCTACAGCGAACGGCCGGACGACTGGGAGCGCAACCTCAGCCGTCTGGCGCGCAAGTTCGAGACGGCTCGGACCCTTGTCCCTTCGCCGGTGTTAGACAGCGCGGATGGGGCAACCGTCGGCATCATCAGCGTGGGCTCGAACGACCCGGCCATCCAAGAAGCCCGGGCGATCCTGAGCGCGGAGGGCATCAAGACGAGTTACCTGCGACTGCGCGCGCTGCCGATCAACCAGACCGTGCGCGATTTCCTGCACACATACGACCGGATCTTTGTCGTAGAGAACAACTACGACGGGCAGTTGCACCAGATCCTGCTGTCCGAAGAACCCCTCTGTGGTAGCGAAATGCGCTCAGTGGCACGGTGCAACGGGCTGCCGTTGACGGCCCAATGGATAGCCGATCGCATACTGCAGGCTTTGTAGCCGGAAAAGACACATGGAGAGAGGAGTAGAGAGTATGAGCACCGTCACGGAGGCGCCTCCTGTTCGGGGCGGAAAGGTCAATGCCCTGGGCCTGGATCGCAGTGTCTACAAAGCCGCGCCGTCCACCCTGTGCAAGGGCTGCGGTCACGATAGCATCAGCCAGCGCATCATGAACGTGGCATGGGAACTGGGCCTCGATCAAACCCAGGTCGTGAAGATGAGCGGCATCGGCTGCAGCAGTAAGTCTATCGCCTACTTCCTCGGCTGGAGCCACGGGTTCAACTCGCTCCACGGCCGGATGGCGGCTGTGGCCACAGGTGTGCTGGCGGCCAACAGCTCGCTAACCGTGATCGGCATCAGCGGCGATGGTGACACGGCTTCGATCGGGACCGGCCAGTTCAAGCATGCAGTGCGCCGCAACGTCCCAATGGTCTACATCGTGGAGAACAACGGCGTCTACGGCCTCACCAAAGGGCAGTTCAGCGCTACGGCGGACCTCGGCCAGCGGCTGAAGTATGCCGGCATCAACAACCTGCCGCCCCTGGACATCGCCATGGAGGCGCTGGTTGCTGGCGCCACCTTCGTCGCGCGCAGCTTCGCCGGTGATCCGCGGCAGGTGGAGTCGCTCCTGAAGGCGGCGATCAGCCATCGCGGTATCGCCGTGCTGGATATCATCAGCCCCTGTGTCACGTTCAACAACCACGACAGTTCCACCAAGAGTTACAGCTGGGGCAAGGCCCAGGAAGATCCGCTGAACGAACTGAACTTCATCCCGCCGCAACAGGAGATCAGCATCGCTCAATACGAGGGCGAGGTAGAAGTAGAGATGCACGATGGCTCCAAGATCGTGCTCAAGAAGCTCGAGCCCGACTACGACCCGACTGACCGCATGCGGGCCTTCCAGAGGCTCGAGGAGGCTCGGGCAAAACAGGAGTTCATTACCGGGCTCATCTACGTCAACGAGCACGAACGACCCGACCTGCACGAACTGCTGCACATCTGCGCCACGCCGCTGGTCTACCTGCCCGAGAACAAGCTGCGCCCCACTCGGGAGCAACTGGCTGAGGTCATGGCAGAACTGTGAGCGCAGGATAGCGCCTGCGCCGATCCGCACAAAGGAATCGCCGGGGGTGATCCCCCCGGCGATTCGTGTACAGGGCTTCGGCTGTCGGATGTGACCAGCGGGCGTTCTTTGCTGCGGCTACGCGACCCAACCGCGGGTGGCAACTGCCTCGGCAACGCGCTTGACCGCAACCAGGTAAGCAGCCAGCCGGTTGTGCACGTGCTGTGCCTCGGCCATCTCGTGCACCGCATGGAACGCCTTGGTCATCTTCGCATCCAGTCGCGCATGCACCTCCTCCAACGGCCAGTAGAAGTTGTACGCGTTCTGAACCTGCTCGAAGTAGCTCACCGTGACGCCGCCAGCATTGCACAGGAAGTCGGGCAGCACATAGACGCCGTTCTGATACAGGATCGCATCGGCCTCGGGGGTGGTCGGTCCGTTTGCCAGTTCTGCGACAATTTTGGCCTTGATGCGCGCGGCGTTGCTGGCCGTGATGACATTCTCAAGGGCCGACGGGAACAGCACGGTGACGGGCAGCTCCAGGAGTTCGGCATTACTGATGCTGTCAGCCCCGGGGAAGTTGATGACACTGCCGGTTAGCGCCTTCCAGGCGACGGCTTTCTCATAATCAATCCCTTTCTCGTTGTAAATGCCGCCCTTAGAATCGCTCACTGCCACCACCTGGAGGCCGAGGATGTCCCGGGCCAGTTTGTGACAGAACTGCCCGGCATTCCCATAGCCCTGGATCGCCGCCGGCGCTCCCGCCAGATCCAGGCCCAGCACCCTGGCGGCCTCACGAACCGTGTAGATGCCGCCGCGCGCCGTCGCATCGCCGCGCCCCAACGAGCCAAAGAGGGCCACCGGCTTGCCGGTAATCACTCCGGGCAGATGCTGACCCGTGATGACCTCATACTCATCCATCATCCATGCCATGATCTGCGGGGTGGTGTAGACATCCGGCGCGGGGACATCCCTGTCCGGCCCGATGAAATAGGCAACCCTGCGCATATAGCCTCGACTCAGGCGCTCCAGTTCTCCCGCAGACATGCTCTTGGGATCACAGATCACGCCGCCCTTGCCGCCACCCAAGGGAATGTCCACCACCGACGTCTTCCACGTCATCCAGGCAGCCAGGGCCCGCACGGTGTCTATCGTCTCGTCGGGATGAAAACGGATGCCGCCCTTGGCCGGCCCACGAGCATCGTTGTACTGCACCCGGAACGCCTGAAAGGTCTGGAAGCTGCCGTCATCCATCTGCACCGGCACGGTGAAATGAAACTCCCGCATCGGCACGCGCAGAAAAGCATGCATGGCAGGGGAAAGCCCCAAAATGGCGGCTGCTTCATCAAGCTGGCGCTGGGCGATCTCGAAGGGATTGAGTTCTGAGGTCATGGCATACTCCCTTGTACCAAGATTCCTGCGGCAAAAAGAATCCGCCGCACCCACACACGTTGCACGGCAGGCGGCGGACACGAGCGCGGTCGCCGTCGTCCGCAGCACGGCCAGATTATAGTAGTTCTGACTCCAAAGCCCAAAATCAGACCGGACTACTGAGAAGCCAGACCCTGCGCCGTCAGTAGTCCACAGCAACGGCCCGGTCTTGCGCCAGTCAGGACGACGCCTCCGTCAGGAACCTGGCTGCCGCAGCCGCAAGCAGAGCCGCACCGATGGGCAGAGCACTCTCATCAAAGTCGAACCGCGGGCTGTGATGCGGGGCGTTCAGGCCCAGCCCTGCATTGCCTGATCCGAGGAGCATGAAGCATGACGGCACCAACTGCTGAAACTCGGCAAAGTCCTCGGAAACCATCAGCGGAGCATGCCAGGCAACAGAGGTAGCACCGACAACCTGCACCGCCGCTGCCCGAGCGACCTCCGTGACGGCTGGATCATTGACCACAGCGGGAGCCACGGCCTGCACGATCAGATCGTACCTGGCTCCCATCCCGGAGGTGACGCCGTCCAACAACACCCGGAGACGCGCCAGCACCGTCTCGCGCACGGCGGGCGAGAAGGTTCTGATCGTGCCCTCCAGTTCGACTGTCTCGGCAATGATGTTGAACGCGGTGCCGCCATGCACAGTCCCGATGCTGAGCACCGCTGTCTCCTGAGGATCCACATTGCGGCTGACAATCGTCTGCAGCGCCGAGAGGATCTGCCCGGTCACGGCGATCGCATCCACCGCCTCGTGGGGCAACGCACCATGACCACCTCGCCCGCGCACGGTGATCCGCAGGATATCGGCCGCAGCCATCATAGGGCCTGCCTGGGCGCACACCCGACCCGCCGGCATCGAATTCCACAGGTGGAGGGCGAAGGCTGCGCTCGGCAGGCCGTCAGCAAAGACGCCGTCGGCGATCATTGCGCTTGCCCCGCCCAGGCCCTCCTCGGCAGGTTGGAACACAAAGAGCACCCTGCCCGCAAGATCCGCGGTGTGGCGCGCGAGCAGCATTGCCGCCCCCAGGGCAATCGCCACGTGGCCGTCGTGGCCGCAGGCGTGCATCGTCCCCGCATGCTGTGAGGCATAGGGCGCCTCGCTGGCCTCCGGAATAGGCAGCGCATCCATGTCGGCGCGCAGCATGACGGTGGGACCCGGACTGCGGCCCGCCAGCGTGCCCACCACGCCGGTGCGGCCAACTCCGGTGCGGACTTCCAGCCCCAGCCGGCGCAACACGTCGGCGACCAGCGCAGACGTCCGGACTTCCTGAAAGGCCAGTTCTGGATGCTGGTGGAGGTCGCGCCGCCAACTCACCAGCTGCGTGGCCAGGCTTTCTGCCTCAGAGCGGAAGTCAACAGCCGTCATGGTTCCCTCAGACCGCCGTAAGACCATGGCGTACTCGACAAGAGCAGCGGCGCGCCGGGTCGGCGGATCCCTGCCCCCGTGACCTCGCCCAGGAACAACTCGTGGTCACCCGGCGTGGGCGGTTCCGCGGCGAGCCGGCACTCCAGCCAGCCAAGGGCGTCCGTCAGCAAGGGGCAGTGCGCGGCGCTGCGTCGGAACGTCAGTCCGGCCAGCGTCTGGTCGCCCGCCGGCACAGTCACGTGCGTCAGAAAATGGCCGGCCAGCGCTGCCTGGTCAGTTCCCAGGATGTTGAGCGCAAAGCGATGAGCCTTTCGCACAGCATGCGCCAGATGGGAGTTGCGACGCAACGCCACCATGACCAGGGGCGGTTGAAAAGAAACCTGACTGACCCACGAGACCGCCGCGCCGTGGATCGTGTCTGCTGCACAGGCGGTCAGGACATAGAGCCCGGTCGAGATCAGTCGCAAGGCATCGCTGCGCACATCTGTGAGTGCCTCAGGTGACATGAACGAACCTCCTCGCGAAGCAGGGCCAGCGTGCAAGGAACACTGGGGTCGTATCCTGCGCGGAGGAACTCAACCCCCGTAGTGCCACGGCGTATCGCGCAATGCGAGTGCCACCACGCCTGGAGTCCGCACGCCGCCGCTGACCACCCGGGCAATCATGAGAGCGTGATCACCCTGCCCTTCGATCTCCTCCAGCACCTCACACTCCAGCCATGCAGGGGCAGCCTCCAGGATGGGTACGCCCCTCTCGCTGAGTGCAAAGCGGTATCCCGCGATGGTGTCCGGTGTGACTTCCCCCGCCTTGAAGAAGGCCCTGGCGAACTCGGGCTGATCCGCACCGACAACATGCAAGGCGAACTGTCTGCTGGCCGCGATGGCGCCGTGGATTGCGGTTCCTTTGCGCACTGCCGCAGCGACGAGCCTGGGTTCGAAGGAGGTCTGCATAACCCAGCTCAGGGTAGCAGCGCGTGGCCCCTCCTGCCCAACGCTCGTCGCCACATACAAACCGTAGTTGAAAAGTCGGAGCACCTCTTTGGTGATGTCTTTGTCAGGCATGTGTCACCTCTCTGTCTACCATAGGGATTGATCCTTGTTGCCTGCTAACGCGCCGGTGATCGCGCCTGCCCAGGCCGGTTCGACATCCGCGCATGCGCGCAGGAGGCCGAAACAGCCGGCCAGCATCTGATCGCCGTGGGGCACAGCGAAGTAAACCGGAAGGTCCACGTCCCGCAGCATCGCGCGACGCGGACCGACGACGGCCACAAACTCCAACGGCACCGGCCTGCTGTCCATCACCAGCGCCCCGTGGCCATTGTCAGCAAACACAAGGTCGTGCGCTATGCGGCCGTCTGCGAGCTGGCGCAACCACCCGGCCAGCGCGTCGGGAGTGAGCAGGCCGGTGTGGTGCTCGAACAGGCGCAGGAACCGTCCCTCCGAGAACTGGAACGCCAGAGTATGAAAATTCCCCACGTTCACAATCAAGGCATCTCGCCGTTGAGCAACGACCGGATCCTCGAGCGCGCCCAAAACGGCCGCCGGTGCGGTATCCATCACAACTACCGGTACGCCTGCCTGGGCTGCGGCGGTTTCGGCCACCGCGCGCAATCGCGTCATAATAGCCGGGACGGCCTCGCCGCGAAATGCAAATGTGCTCAACCGCCGGTTGTGGCGCAGCCGCTCGGCCAGGTAGTCCATGCGGAACTGACGGTCACTGACATCGGGCGGTGCAGCACCGTGGTCGAAAACGGCCAGCGCCAGGGCATCCGGCTGCAACACGACGTCGAACGCCTCAAACGCGGCTCGAATGGCTGCGTAGTCGAAGTCACGAAACTCAACGTGCGCATAGTCGCGGTGCATCCTCAGTTCCGCACCGTCCTCATCCGCGACGACCTCCACCCCCATTTCTCGCTGCACCCAGTCCAGATCATCGTTGAAAGTGCGCGCGGCCTGGGGGGTGGCGAGAACACGCAGACCTGCACGCCGGTGCGCTTCGACAGCCCAGGCGCAGGGTCCCCCGCCCATCGTCACGCCAGTGATGAGCAGAGGTAGCCGAACCGACGTGGCGAACCGGATCCGATCGGCCAGGCGCACGGTCGGCGAAGGCATGACCAGCTTCAGACAGTTCTCCGGCGCGCGCTCACTGTCGAAAAGGAGGATGTCCTGTGAACCGGTGCCGATGTCAACAGTCAGTATCTGCATGGCAGGTTGTCGCAAATCGGAGCGACAGCGCAGCACGAAGTGCGTAGTCCAGAGAGGCCACCCCAGGGGACTGCACCCTCATCCCGACCTCGGCTGGATGATCCGGGCCTGGCCGTCCGCATGGTATGAGGATCTGACCAGTGGGCCGGATTCCACCCACTTGAAGCCCCGGGCATAGCCTTCATCCGCCAGTCGCTTGAACTCATCTGGATGGTAGTAGCGCGCGATGGGCAGATGCTTCTTGGTCGGCTGCAGATATTGTCCGATGGTGAGGATGTCCACATCAACGGCACGCAGACTGTCCATCACCTCCAGTAACTCGTCCCATGTCTCGCCCAAACCCACCATGATCCCCGACTTGGTCAGCACTCCCGGGTCCAGCTCTTTGGCCATGCGCAACACTGCCAGGCTGCGCTCCGGCCTGGCCTGGGGGCGGGCCCACCGCGATAGCCTGGGAACCGTCTCGGTGTTGTGGTTGAGGATTTCCGGATGGGCGTCCATGACCAGGGCCAGCGCCTCACGGCTGCCCTTGAAGTCCGGGATCAGCACCTCGATCGTGCAACCGGGCTGCAACCGGCGGATTTCGCGAATCGCGTTGGCAAAGATATGCGCGCCACCGTCAGGCTGATCATCACGGTCCACGCTGGTCAGGACGGCGTGGCGCAATCCCATCTCTCGTACCGACTCTGCAACGCGGCGCGGCTCGTCCTCATCCAACGGCAGGGGTTTGCCCGTCTTCACGTTACAGAACCTGCACGACCGGGTACAGATCTCACCCATCAGGAGGAAGGTAGCCGTACCGCGCCCCCAGCATTCTCCGAGATTGGGGCAGAACGCCTCCTCACAAACGGTATGCAGAGTCTGGCTGCGCATCAGGGCTTTCAGCCGCCAGTAGCGCTCGTTCTGATTGAGTTTGACGCGCAGCCACTCCGGCTTCCGCCCCGCAGGACTCTCCGGTGCGCCCGGCGCAGATTCACCGGGCAGGGGATCTATCGTGATGGTCGGATTCATCGGGCGCTATCATGCTCCGTTCAGGTGCTTCCGCCCCAGGGGAGCGGAGGGCGCTAAATATGGATTGCCTGGCCCGTCACAGCGTGGGCCGCCTCCATCAGCACCTCGGCGAGGGTGGGATGGGCGTGCACGGTGCGGGCGATCTCCTCAGTCGTCAGTTCCCAGGTGTGCGCCAAGACCAGTTCGGGCAGGAGCTCCGTCACCTCAGGGCCAACCATGTGGGCGCCCAAGATTTCCCCGTATCGAGCGTCAGCGATGATCTTCACGAAGCCGTCTCGCTCGCCCAGCCCAAGGGCCTTGCCATTGGCGATGAACGGGAACTTGCCCACCTTGATCTCGAAGCCCTTCTCCCTGGCCTGCGCCTCCGTATAGCCGATGCTGGCCACCTGCGGATGGCAGTAGGTGGCGCGCGGCATGAACACGTAGTCGCCCTCACGAATCGGGCGCGTGTCGTGGCCCGCGATATGCTCCGCCGCCACGATGCCCTGCGCGCTCGCCACGTGCGCGAGCAGCAACTTGCCGGTCACATCGCCGATGGCGTAGATGCCCGGCACGTTGGTGCGCAGGTACTCGTCCACCACGATGAAGCCGCGTTTGTCCACCGCCACGCCGGCGGCCTCCAGGCCAATCCCCTCGCTGTTCGGCGCCACGCCAATGGCAACCAGGACGACCTCAGCCTCCATGGACTCCTCTTGCCCCGTTGCCTGGTCCACCACACGCAGCCTGACGCCCGAGTCTGTCGCTTCAACCGACTCGGTACGGGTGTTGACCAGCGTCCTGATCCCCTGGCGCTTGAACGCCTTGGCCACCTCGGCGGCCGTTTCCTCGTCCTCCAGGGGCAGGAGGTGTGGCAGCATCTCGATCACCGTCACATCGGCACCATACGATCGGAACAGGTAGGCGAACTCCATGCCAATGGCGCCGGCGCCCACCACGACCAGGCGCTTCGGGACGACGGTCAGTTCCAACGCCTCCCGGGAGGTGATGATCCTCTGCCCATCAACCTTCATGCCCGGCAACGACCGGGCCCGGGCCCCTGTAGCGACGACGATGTTCTCTGCCTCCAACACCTGCCCCGATGGCTCCACCCTCACCTGCTTCGGTCCTACCAGCGTGCCGGTGCCCGCCACATGCGTGACGTTGTTCTTGCGGAACAGGAAGCCAATCCCTCGCACCAGCCGGTCCGATACCTGCCGGCTGCGCTTCTGCGCTGACGCATAGTCCACGACAAGATTGTCTATCTTGAAGCCAAAGTCGCTGCCCTGGCCGAGCAGGTTAATCACCTCGGCATTTCGCAGGAGCGACTTCGTGGGGATACAGCCCCAGTTCAGACACACGCCGCCCAGTGCCTCCCGCTCAACTACAGCCACCTTCTGGCCCAATTGCGCGGCGCGAATGGCAGCCACATAGCCTCCCGGACCGCCGCCGATTACGACGATGTCGTAGCGATTGATCTCTGACATGGGATAGATGACTCCTTGAAATCGAAAGCGTCTCGTTCTAAGCCCGGTCCGTCCGCATCATGCAGAGAACGCAGGACAATTCAGGGTTGCCTGCCCTCCGAGGCCAACGCCAAGTCGCCAGGCAGGTCAGTCAGACACCAGCGCGTCGGCCACAATCTCCGCCACATCTCGGACAACCAGATCTTCAGCGCCAACCGCCCCTCTGGCATCCTCAAACATGATCATGCAAAACGGGCAGGCCACGGCGACTTCCCCGACACCCAGCGCCTGGACCTGAGCCAGACGGTTGCGGTTGACGCGAACCTCCCCCTGGTCTTCCATCCAGACACGCGCGCCACCGCCACCGCAACACATGGCCCGGCTCTTCGACTGCTCCATCTCCACCAGCGACATCCCTGTGGCCGTGGCGACATACCTGGACGCAGCATACTCCCCGTTGTACCGGCCCAAATAGCACGGGTCATGGAAGGTGAGCCTGCCGCCCCCGTTGCGCTTGACCCGGATATTCTCCTCGGCCAGCAGCGCCTGGATATACGTCGAATGGTGCATGACCCAGTAGTTGCCGCCGAACTGCGGGTACTCGTTGAGCAGGGTGTTGTAGCAGTGCGGACACTGGGTCAGGATCAGTTTGAACTGGTAGCGGTTCAGGGTCTCGATGTTGGCCTGCGCCAGTTGCTGGAACAAATACTCATTGCCGGCGCGACGGGCACTGTCGCCGGTACATTGCTCCTCCTCGCCCAGAATGGCAAAGTTGACCCCGGCCGCGTGCAGGATGCGAGCAATGGCCTGCGAGACCTTCTGATTGCGCGGGTCATATGCGCCCGCGCAACCCACCCACCAGAGCACATCTGCTCCGCCAACCTGCGCCATGACGGGCACTTCAAAGTCCAGGCCTTCGGTCCAGGCCGTGCGTTTGCGTCTGCTCTGCTTCCACGGGTTCCCTGAACGTTCGATATTGGTCAGAGTAGCGGCCAGGGCAGAGGGGACGTCCCCCTCCATCATGACCAGGTACCGCCGCATATCCACGATATCGTCCACATGCTCAATGAGCACGGGGCACTCCTGGACGCAGGCATAACAGGTAGTGCAACTCCACAACGTCTCATGCTGGACAACGTCTCCCACCAGAGCACCGCCGTTCCCGCCAGCGCCCGTCCCGGCAGATGGCGCACTCCGGGCAGCCCCCAGGAGCCTGGGGGCTGACTCGGTCAGGGCCCGCTGCAGGTCCAGCACTAGCGTCTTCGGGTTCAGGGGCTGGCGCGCGCTGTATGCCGGACAGACCACCTGGCAGCGGCCGCACTCAGTGCAGGCGTCAACGTTGACCAGTCGCGGCCAGGGAAACTCCGTAAGCCTGCCGACCCCTAAGGTCTCAGCCTCTTCCAGGTTCGCAATAGGGTGCAGGGCGCCGCGAACACGAAACGGCGCAAAGAAGATGTTGGCCGGGGAGGTGAACAGGTGAAACAGGTTGGTCCAGGGCAGCGTGGCAAAGAACAGCCCCACCCCCAGGTAGTGGAAGATCCACAAGCCACGGTGAGTGGCAAGCAGAGCGCTCTCAGGCAGAGGCCGGAAGAGGAGGCTGATCGGGTAGCCCAGAACGGAGAAGGGCGCCCAGGGCGGATTCGTGGCAGCCAGCCGGAACGCCTCAACGAAGAGCCCGCTAACCAGGATGTAGACCAGCAGCGGGCGGATTCGTGGCAGCCAGCCGGAACGCCTC
>FWPV01002779.1_pt1 | contig 41607 bp, 37 predicted proteins | sample 2228371 | NCBI WGS metagenome assembly FWPV01 (sample SAMEA103939776, study PRJEB20133) | metagenome
AATGGCCATTGTTTTCGACCGCTGGGGAAAATTGCGTGAAATTAGGTCCGAGATAAAGGCGGCCTGGAAGAGAAAAGATATCAAGACGGGCGAAGAGCAGATAGTCACGGGCGAGAGGATAGAGTACTTAGTCGGCAAGAATCATCTTTATATCTTTGGCGGAGGAGGCCAAAGGGCTCGACTCGCCTCCAGTCAGGCTACTATCACTGCGGAAAGCATGACCCTAAACGTGGAGACGCGAGACTTAGAAGCAGTTAAGGATGTCCGGGTGACTATAAACCCGGAAGAAAAAGAAAATAGAACAAAGGAAGGCCTTTTTACCTCGGCCAAGCCATTTTATGGCCAGGGAGAACTTCTGCTCTTTTCCATGAGCCAGAATTGGTTTTCTCTCCAGCAATCAGCTCGAGTATGGCAAGAGGATACTTCTCTGCAAGCAGAAAAAATTACTATGGACGAGAAAACCCAAGAAATTGAGGCTCAGGGCCAGGTAAAATTGACGGCCGTGCGGAAGCCAGCCAAAGAAGCAGAGAAACGGAGGGCAGCTCAAATCAATTCTTCCCGGTTCAGGTACCTCCCTTCGACGCGGGCGATGGAATTTTCTGGTGACAGTGAATTAAGGTCAGAGGAGATGGTTCTTTCGGCCGAAAAAATAGTGGTCTTTTTTCAACCCGAAGCCACCGAAATAGACCGGCTGGAAGCACAGGGACAGGTCAAGCTTTCCCAAGGGCAAACCAAGGCGGAGGGAGAAAAAGGTTGGTATTATTGGGAAAAAGAGGTGGTTATCCTTGAAGGCAAACCGATGTTATTTGACCCTAACAAGGGGTTAATAAGGGGAGATAAATTGACATTTCACCTGGCGGATGGTAGAATCCTCGTGGAAAATCAGGGTCGTGAAAGGTCCATTTCCGTTATTAAAAAAGAAGAATGAGTCTCTGCTTGCGTGCCGAAAATTTGGAAAAAAGTTTTCGTCGTCGAAAGGTTCTCGACGGCGTCTCTCTTGAAGTTAAAGCAGGGGAAATTGTCGGTCTTTTGGGTCCCAACGGTGCAGGCAAAACAACCACCTTTTCCATTTTAGCGGGTCTTATTTCTGCTGACCGGGGCAAGATTTATTTGGGAGAGGAGGAAATCTCTCGCTGGCCGATGTATCTTAGAGCCCAGGCCGGAATAGGTTTATTGCCGCAGGAACCTTCCGTCTTCCGCGGCCTCACGGTGGAGGAAAATATCCTGGTAGTAAAGGAAATGCTGGGTTCAATACGAAGGAATATGATTGATGTCCGCCTTTTGCTTAAAGAATTTGGCTTGGACAACCTGAGCCACCTCAAGGCCAGCCTTTTATCGGGAGGAGAAAGGAAACGTTTGGAATTGGCTCGAGCCATGGCCACCCAGCCTGATTTTCTGCTCCTTGACGAGCCGTTCACCGGCATCGACCCCTTAGCCACTTCCGACCTGCGGGAGATTCTTTTAGAGTTAAAGAAAAAAGGTTTGGGGGTTCTGGTGGCTGACCATAACGTCCGCGAGACTCTCCGCATCACAGACTGGGCAGCGATTATTGACCATGGCCAGGTTCTGGAAAAAGGAACGCCGCAGGAAATCATCCACTCATCCGAAGTGAGAAAGAGATATTTAGGTGAAGATTTTCGTCTTTCCTGAGGGAGTTAAAAAAAGAAATGTTGAAGCAGAAGCTCGACCAGAAGCAGGTGCAAAAGCTTATTTTGGCTCCTGCCCTGCAACAGGCTATCCGTCTTTTACCTTTAACCAACCTGGAACTGATTGAAATCATCGATGCTGAACTCTCCCAGAACCCAGTGCTGGAAGAGACTTCAGGAGAGATGTCCCTGGAGACAGGGGGAGAAGAATCAACCGGGGAAAAAGAAGCAAGAAGCGAAGTTGATTTGCCTATGGAAGAAAAAAATCCGTTGGAATTAGAGAGCAACGAAGGCGATGCCGAGTGGGAGACAGTTTTCAGAGAATATCTGGACGATAGCCTTCCGCCTTCCCGGGAGACACGAGGGGAAGCTCCTTCCTTAGAAAATATTTTAGCTCGTGGTCCTTCTCTTTGGGACCATCTTAACTGGCAAGCCAATTTGACTTTTTTTGAGCCCGAGGAGAAAGAAATAGCCGCCGCTATTATCGGAAACATCAACGAGGACGGTTATCTTACCCTCTCTGTGGAAGAAATTGCCTCTTCCCTGGCGGTCTCCCAGGAGAAAGTAGAAGCTGTAAGGCAGAAAATCAAAGGGTTTGATCCAATCGGCGCGGGTTCTCTGAGCTTGAAGGAGATGCTTCTGGCGCAAATGGACCATCTCGGGCTGCAGGAGGAAACAACGCGTCGAATAATCGAGGAATACATGCCTTTCCTGGAAAAGGCCGACTATGAAGAGCTGGCGAAAAAACTGGGAATTTCTCTGGCGGACGTGAAGCATCATCTTGAAGTTATCCGTCATCTCGACCCAGCTCCGGGCAGAAAATATGGTCAGGAGAGAGTGGCTTATGTGGTTCCGGACATTATCGTGGTTAAAGAAGAGGATGACTACCGGGTTATCCTGAACAACGAGGGCCTTCCCCGGCTCAGGATAAACAGCTATTATCGCCAGTTGTTAGCTTCTGGCCCGGGTAGTAATCCTGAGGCTTATGTTTACCTTAAAGAGCAGATGAAAAAAGCTCTGTGGTTCTTGAAAAGCCTCCATCAAAGAGAACAGACAGTTTATCGCGTGGCGCAAGCCATCATCGACCGGCAAAAAGATTTTTTAGAAAAAGGGATAGATTTCCTCCGGCCTTTGACATTAGCTGAAATAGCTGCCGAGGTCGGCGTTCATGAATCAACGGTCGGTCGGGTGGTAGCGAACAAGTACATCCAGACGCCGCGTGGTGTTTTTTCTCTCCGGTATTTTTTTCATAAGTCTTTAACCGGAAAAAGTGGCGAGGAAATCTCCTGCTTGCGCATCAAAGAAAAGATAAAAAAGCTCATTGAGTCTGAGGACCCGGCGCGACCCTTGAGTGACACTGAGCTAAGTGATATATTAGCCAGAGAGAATATCAAAATCGCTCGGAGAACAGTGGCTAAATACCGCCAGCAACTCAGGATTCTTCCTTCGCATCAGCGTAAAAAGAAGTTTTTGTTGGAGGGAGAAAAATGAACTTACGTTTTACGGCCAAGCAGATAGAAATTACTCCTGATATACGTGCTTACGGTGAAAAGAGGTTAAAAACTATAAGCAAGCTGTTGCGACCTCCGGTAGAAGTGGACGTAATTTTGACGACGGAAAAATATAGGCATAAGGTAGAAATAAACGCTAAAACAAAAGGTAATGTTTTGGTAGTGAGCGAAGAGTCGCCCGACTTGATGACCGCCCTGGGCCTGGCTTTTGACAGCCTGGAGAAACGAGCCAAAAGGGAAAAAGAGAAATTGAGAGAGAAGAAAAGACGAATTACGCGGGAGAGACGGGCTGAGCTCTTGGCGGCGGCGGAGAAGAGTTCTGAATTGGCCGAGGAGAAGAGGGTCATCCGGATGAATGATTATTCTTTAAAACCTATGACCTTGGAAGAGGCGATTCTTCAGCTTGAACTTAACCGCAAAGAAGTATTTGTTTTCCGCCGCGAGGATAATGAGAGGTTGGCTGTTGTTTTTCGGCGGCGTGACGGAAACTACGGTTTAATTGAGCCAGAATGAGGAATTATTAGGAAGAGGCATGAAGATTTCAGGGCTATTGAACGAAGACATGGTTATCCCGGAGCTTGCCGCCCAAGACCGGGATGAGGTGCTCAAGGAGATGGTGCGTTTTCTTAAAGAAAAAGAAATGGTCGAGCATGATGACGAGCTTTTCGATAGGTTAATTCAGCGGGAGAACCTGGGTAGCACGGCAGTGGGAGAGGGCGTAGCCATACCGCACTGCAAACTGGCTGAGCTGGCCCGGCCGCTGGTCATGTTGGCTGTTTCGAAAAAAGGCGTTTCTTTTTTTTCGCTTGACGGGAAACCAACCCAGATATTTTTCCTGGTTATATCGCCGCCGGATAACCCCAGTCTCAATTTGCAGCTTCTGGCGGCCATTGCCCAGTTAGTGCGGAAATCTCCCTCCCTGCCCAAAAAAATTCTGGGAGCAAAAACTCCTCGTCGGATGCTGGAAATCATTCGCGAGGAAGAAGAAAAGCTCCATGAATAGAAAAAAAACAAAATCTGTTTCCCCCAAAAAAATAAGCACCGCTTCCTCTTTGGCCAAAAAACAGCATACCTCTGGTTCGGTAGTTATTTCTGCTGGTTTATTGGAAATATATGGTCTTGGCGTTTTGATTATGGGTGATAGTGGGGTGGGCAAGAGCGAGAGCGCGCTCGAGCTCGTCACCCGCGGGCACCGGTTTGTTTCGGACGACGTCGTCGAAGTGAAAAAAACTTCCTCGGGTCGACTGATGGGTCGGGCTCCCCAGCTCGCCCGGAACTTCATGGAATTAAGAGGGTTGGGGCTGATTAACATCCGGGAAGTATTTGGCCCACGAGCCATCCGCGCCAGCATGCCCATAGATTTAATTGTGCAGCTCAAAAAATGGCAGATGGGGTATGAGTATAACCGTCTTGGCCTGGAATTTCCTGAGGATTACGATATATTAGGAATAAAGATTCCTCAGCTCATCATCCCGGTAGCTCCTGGCCGAAATATTGCTACCCTGATTGAGGTGGCCTGTCGCGTTCATTTTTTGCGCCAGAGAGGATACCATGCTTCCACCGAAATCGTCCAGAAGATGAAAAGGGTCATGGGTTAATGGCTAGCTCTAAATCTATCCGGATTAAAGATAGTCGTTTTCTTATCATTACCGGACTTTCAGGTTCCGGGAAGACGGTGGTTAGCCATTTTCTTGAAGACTGGGGCTACTATTGCATCGACAATTTGCCTGCTAAGCTGATTCCAAGTTTCATCGACCTTTGGGCCAGGCGCGAAGTGGAAATTGATAAAGTGGCGCTGGTCGTGGATATGCGCGAACCTAATTTTCTTCAAGATTTTCCGCGCCTCCTGCCCGAGATTCGAGAAAGAATCAACCTTCGGCTTATTTTTTTGGATTGCTCAGATGAAGCTCTGGTGAAAAGGTTTAGCGAGAGTCGACGGCCGCATCCTCTCTTTCCTCGTAAGCCAGTTCTTGAAGCTATCCGATTAGAACGAAAAAGGCTGGAAAAGATTAAAGCCATGGCTGACGAAGTGATTGATACTTCTGAAACTTCCCTGCCCCAATTACGCGAGCTCTTGATGAAAAGAATTTTGAGACGGGTGAGAAAAAAACTCCAGATTACGATTGTCACTTTTGGCTATAAGTATGGACTTCCTCTTGAGGCTGACCTGGTTTTTGATACCCGCTTTCTGGCTAACCCGTTTTATTTAGAAAAATTCAGGTATAAAACAGGAAAGAGCCGAGAGGTGAGAAAATATGTGCTCAGCCAACCGGAAACGCAGGCGTATATGGAGCAATTGACGCGCTTTATCCTGTTTCTTTTGCCCAAGTTCATCCAGGAGGGGAAGAGTTATTTGACCATCGCCATTGGTTGTACGGGAGGAAAACATCGCTCTGTGGTTATCGGCGAGGAGTTGCGCGATTTCCTCAAACAACATAATTATGATATAAAAATTATTCACCGCGAACTGGGACGGTGAAATAAAGGCTGTGGCTCGAAAATCCTTAGCGGGAAGTAAACCATGATTGGCGGCATCATTGTAACCCATGGCAAGCTGGCCGAGGAGCTGCTGAATGTTTTAACGATTATTCTGGGCGAGGCGGTGAATATAGAGGCTATTTCTATCGGCTGGTATGATGATGTCGAGGAAGGCAAAAAAAGAATTAGCCAAGCTATAAAGCGTGTCGACCAAAAAAATGGAGTTATAATTTTTACGGATATGTTCGGGGGGACTCCATCTAACCTGAGCTTCAGTTTTCTTCAAGACAGTGAGGTGGAGATAATAACCGGTGTTAATTTGCCCATGTTAATCAAATTTGTTTCGCTCCAAAGGTCGAAAAACTTGAAAGAGGTAGCCCGCAAAGTGGTCGAGCAGGGAAAGAAGAACATACATTTAGCCAGCGCTCTTCTTAAGACCAAGCGTTAGGCAAGGGAAGATGGTGGAAAAGAGAGTGACCGTTAAAAACAAGCTGGGCCTCCATGCTCGGGCGGCAGTGAAATTAGTCAACTTGGCCAATCGATTCAGCTCAAATGTCCGGATTATCAAGGATACGATGGAGATTGACGGCAAGAGTATCCTGGGTATTCTGACCCTGGCCGCGACGCAGGGAACGCAACTATTGCTCCGGGTTTCTGGCGAGGATGAAGCAGAAGCCATCAAAGCTTTAGTCAGTTTGATTAATCGTAAGTTCGAAGAAGAAGAGTAGTCAGCATGGAATTCATTCGTCTGCGTGGGTTGGGGGCATCTCCCGGCATTGCTTTCGGCGAAACACTGGTCATGGAGACGACGGCGTTCTTTACCCGGCCGGAAACGATCCCCGCAGCTAAAGTAGAGGAAGAAGTTAAAAGACTGCGTTTGGCCATTGAACAGGCCGAAAAAGAGCTTTTAGCCATAAAAGAGAAGATCAAAAGAATGATGGGCGAAGACCAGGCCATCCTTTTTGATGCCCACCTTCTTATTTTGCGTGACCGAGCTCTGCTTCTTAGTCTGGAGGAAATAATCAGAAGAGAAAAGACCAAGGCGGAATGGGCCCTGGCTGAGGTCAATAAGAAATACATGAAGGTATTCGAGGCCATTAATGACGAATATTTCCGCCAGCGAAAGGCTGATATCTCGGACGTGTTGCTCCGCATCCAGAGGAACCTAAAGCCGAGAGAGGCAAGACGCAAGGATAAGCCAGATGACCGAGAGATAATTTTAGTGGCCCACGACCTTCTTCCTTCGGAAGCAGCCAGCCGTTTTGGCCGGGGCAACGTTATCGGCGTCGCCCTGGATACAGGTGGATTAACCTCGCATACAGCTATTCTGGCCCGATCGCTGGACATACCCGCCGTCGTCGGCCTTCGGGATATCACGAGCCGAGTAAAGAGTGGTGATTTTATCATCGTCGACGGCACTGACGGAGAAGTACTCATCAACCCGCCGCTGGCTATTCGTAAGGAATTTCAGAGCAAAAAAGAAAAGTATGACAAATATCGTCTAGAATTAAGGAAAACGGCCCGACTTCCTTCGGTGACCATGGATGGAGTGAGTTTTACGCCGCTGGCCAATATCGAGCTTCCCGAAGAAGTCACCATGGCTTTCAGCTTGGGGGCAGAGGGTGTGGGTCTTTTTCGGTCTGAATTCATCTATTTGAAGCGACCTACTCTTCCCCGCGAAGAAGACCATCTGGCTGTCTACGCTCAATTGGCCAGGCGTTGTCATCCTCGGCCAGTATACATTCGGACGCTGGATATCGGCGGGGAGAAAACATTACCGCAGTTTAACCTGGAAAAGGAACCAAACCCAGCTCTGGGTCTAAGAGCCATTCGTTTTTCCTTGAAGAATCAGGAACTCTTTCGCGTGCAATTGCGGGCTATTTTGAAAGCCAGCAGCTTAGGGAATGTGCGGATACTTTTTCCGATGGTCACAGAGTTAGAGGAAGTCCTCCAGGTTAAGGAGATTCTGACCGAAATAAAGGAAGAACTTCGTCGCCAGCGCGTTAAATTTGACGAGAAGATTCCGGTAGGGGTGATGATTGAGGTGCCGGCTGCGGCCGCTATGGCTGACCTGCTGGCCAGGGAAGTTGACTTTATCAGCATCGGGACTAATGATTTAATTCAATATTTTCTGGCTGTCGACCGTTCCAATGAATTTGTTTCTTATCTTTATAAGCCCCTTCATCCTTCGGTCCTTCGTCTGCTCCAGCAAGTAATCAAAGCCGCTCAAAAAGAAGGTAAAGAAGTGGCTATTTGTGGCGAAATGGCGGCGGACCCGGTCTCTTCTCTTCTTCTGCTTGGTTTAGGACTCAAAATATTCAGCATGAATCCTATTTTTATTCCCCGGATTAAAAAAGCCTTGCGCTCCGTCGAGTTCCGGACCGTCAAAGAGGCGGCCGAAAAAGCTCTTAACCTGAAAACGGCCCAGGATATCGAAGAATTTTTTATCGAAAAAATTCTCTCCCGTCATCCGCGGGCTTTCCTGACAACGCAGGTGAGCTAAAGAAGAAAAGGGTTAAGAGGAGGGGTTAGGAGCGGCCGTAAAGGTCTTCCAGGCGGACAATATCCCCTTCGGAAGAACGTTTTCCAACCCAAATTTCCATTACCCTGGCTGGAGCCTGGCCCAAACATCTTAAACGATGAGGTGTTCTGCGGGGGATAAAAATTTCTTCCCCTGGCTTAGTGAGCCAGGTTCTCTCACCCAGGGTCATTTCCAGGCCTTCGTCTAAGACGACCCAGAATTCGCTGCGCTTTTTGTGGAGTTGAAGCGAAAGCGCGCCTCCCGGGTTAACAGTAACAATTTTGATGGCGCCCGCTTCGCGAAAGGGATAAGAACGAAACTTTCCCCACGGCCTGATATCTTCTATTATAGCTTGACGAAAGTTGGTTTCCTGGCTGGATTTTCCTCCCGCCAAAAGAGGAGGCTTTCTTCTTGCCTTCTGCCCTTTTGGTCTATTTTTTGCTTTTGGCATTAAAGTAATCTTTCTTCCGAAAGAAGCTTAGCTCCTCCTGGGTTAAAACTTGTTCTCAGAAAGGAACTTCTTCATCGGTCTCGGTTTCAGAGGGGAAAGGTTCTTCCGGCATTTCGGCAAGGTCAACAGGTGCTGCCTCAGGCTCGATTCCCACGGCTTCAGGCTCTTCTTCTCTTCGGCCAAGCAGAACAATGTTTTGGGCCTCAATCTCGGTTATCCTTCTCTTGGCCCCATCTCGGGCCATCCAGGTATAGCTTCTTATTTTTCCTTCTACCAGAATCTGTCGACCTTTATTCAGGTATTTACCGCAAAATTCCGCCAGCTTACCCCAGGCGACCACTCGATGCCATTCGGCACGACGAGTGCTTTGGTTTTTGGCCGGGTCATAGACGAGCTCATTGGTGGCCAGGTCGAAACGAGCGACTGGTCTTTCGGTTTGCGCCAGGTAACGGATTATCGGCTTATCTTTCAAATGGCCTACGAGGATTACTCTATTTAAACTATTAACATCTCTCATGTTCCGGTCAGCTCCTTTATTTTTTGCTGGGCAATTTTTGCCTCTTCTTCTAGAGGAAATTTACTGACGAGGAGCTTAAAAACAGCCAGGGCTTCCTCTTTCTGCCCCATCTCGAGGAGACAAAAGCCTTTTTTCAGGTAGGAAGCAGCTACCCGGTCACCTTTGGGGTAGAGAAGAATGACCTCATTAAAAGTAGCCATAGCCTCAGCAAACTTTTTCTGGCTGAAATAGCACTCCCCGACCCAGTAAAGGGCGTTATCAGCTAAGGGGCTGTCGCTGAATTGCTCCCGGTAAAGGCGAAAACCTTCGATAGCCAGGTCATAGTTGCCCTTGAGATAATCGCTATAAGCACTGTTATAGATTTCTTGGGGAGAAGGGCCGGTTGGTGGAGTTATAGAAGCTGAAGGGGGAGTTTCTTTTTTCGCTGGCTCCTGTGTTTTAGGTAGTTTTGCCGTCTCAGCGCCAGGCTGAGTTTCTGCCTTCTGCTCGGGAAGGGATGGCGGAGGAGAGAAAGAGGCACGCAAGACCAGCAGGTCCTCACCCATCCGGTCCAGCCGGGAAATTAGCTGGTCCATCCTCTCGCTGAGAATCTGATACTGGACAGGAATGTCTTTTAATTCCTGTTGCTTGGCTGCTTGCTCATGTTGCCAGCTCTTCAGCGAAGAATGGATGTCGAGAACCTGAAGTTTAACGGCCTGGATTTCAGCACTCATTGCCTGAAGTTTTTCTTGGAATTGGAGCATCTGTTTTTTGAGCAACTGGATATCCTGGTAGATTAGCTCGTATACCTTTTGGGCTTGGTCGACGGACGAAGCATTAAACAAAAGGCATGATCCCAGGACCAGAATCCCTATTCTTCGCTTCATCTCCCAATGACCTTAATTAGATTTTATTTTTGTTACAAATTATTATCGTTCGTTTTTTTGCTCTTTATGCTTCCCCTTCTATTTTTCAATGATGGTAAATTGAGCCCGGCGATTCACGGCCCAGGCCGCTTCATCATGGCCAAGCTCAAGAGGCTGACTTTTTCCATAAGATATGATACGGAGCCTATCCGGAGAAATGCCAAGAGAGACGAGATAATCCATCGTCGCTTTGGCTCTTCTTTCGCCTAAGGCCAGGTTGTATTCTTCTGTTCCCCTTTCATCACAATGGCCTTCAATAAGGACTTTAACCGAGGGGAATTTTTTTAACCAGGCAGCGTTTTGGGCGAGAATGGGGCGAGCATCCTCCCGGATATTATATTTGTCATAATCAAAGTGGATCATTTTGAGGTAACCGGCCTTATTTGCTTCTTCAAGCGATTGGGCCATAAAGATTTCTTCTTCAGTTAAAGCTGGCTTCGGAGTTTCCTTTGGTGGTTCAACCTTTTCCACTTTGGGTTGTTCTTTAACCTGAGGCGGCGGAGGGGGTACTTCTTTCACCTTAGGCTTACAGGCTGGCAACAGCACAAGGACGAGGACCAAAATGAAAACCAAGCTTTTGCCTTTGCTCATACAGCCTCCTTCCAATTTTTTAATATTCTTTAAAAAATCCTTCCTCTTTAAGCGAGCCATCTTCATTCTAATGAAAGCCTCTCTTCACTGTCAATTAAATTATGTCGAAGTTTAGGTGAATTCTTGTTCTCACGATGAGATATTTCTTCATCTCGTCGTTATGTAAAGCTGCAAAGCCTGGATGTTGTTTCTTAGTTAGACCAGTCAGGAAGCTTATTATTTCCCTGGGAGGTAAGGCGACGGAGGTTAGCCCCATCATAATCAATGGAATAAAGCTGAATCTGACCGGTCAAATTGGAGGAGAAAACAATGTGCCGACCATCAGGAGACCAGGCAGGGGATTCGTTGCGGGCGTTGCTTTCGGTAAGCTTTATAATCTGGTTGGTTCTCAGGTTGAGGACATAAAGGTCAAAAATGTTATCTAAACGGGAAACATATACTATTCGGTCTCCAGTGGGTGACCATGCGGGAGCGTCGTGGTAACTTCCTCCGAAGCTTACCCGCCTCACGTTTGAGCCTTCGGCATCCATAATATATATTTGAGGCGTACCCCCCCGGTCAGAAACAAAAACAATTTCTCTACCCGTGGGCGAAAAATTAGGGGCGGTGTCAATAGCTTCATTATAGGTTAACCTTTTGACCGAGGAAACGCCGTCAGAGCTTAAATTGGCCAGATATATTTCAGAATTTCCGTCCATGGTCGAACAGAAAACTAATTTTTTCCCGTCACCCGAAAAACAGGGAGAAAAGTTGGTGCCGCGCAGAGCTACAGGCGCTATCTTTCCCTTTTCCAGGTCCATTATATAAAGACCAGCTGTTGTCTGTCGATAAGAAGTAAAGGCAATTCTCTGCCCGTCAGCGGAGATAGCCGGCATATAATCCCGAACTTTATTAAAGGTTAAGCGAGTCTGGTTGGCTCCGTCGTAATCCATGATATAAATTTCATCATTGCCATCACGGTCAGAGATAAAAACGATGCGCGAAGTGAAGATAGGTTTTTCTCCGAAAGATTTCATCAGTTCGTCAGCCCAACGATGAGCCATTAATCTCCAACTGGCTTGATTGCCCTGGTATTTTTTGCCCATGATAAACCTGGCGCTTCGAACATCGTAAAGTTTGGCTTCTAAAGTAATGCTCTCATTATCCCCGCTTATTTCACCGGTCACCAGAATCTTGGCCTGGATTGATTCCCAGTCTTTAAAAAATATATTTTTTGGGTCGAGAGGTCGGATATAAGAATAATAGCTCGGTGGTAGGAGTTCAAAGATGCGGCTGTATTTGAGGTCGTCAGCTAAAACGCGGTAGATCTCTTCTGCGGCCGTGGCGGTTAGACTGGAAGAGGAATGGACGACGAATTTGGGCAGGGCCAAGGAAATCGCGGGAACGCCCTCGGTGATGCGAAGGTAAACTTCCTGCTGGGGTTCAAGCCAGGCCAAAGCAAACAAAGTTGAAAAAATAATTAAGAATAGATAGGGGGTTTTCCTTTTCATCGAATGTGCTCAAAAATTATATGAAGGCCCAGGAATTCTCCCTCAAAATCCCGAGGAAGGGGTGGAAACGGAGAAGAGTTCTGGACCGCCCGGAGCGCGGATATATCCAGTGTCCGGAGACCACTGGAATACTCTACTTGCAAATCAGTAATCCGGCCATCCCTTAGTATTTTAAAGAAGATGACGCATTGAAATTGGCCTGAAACACCGGGGTCGATGAGAGAGGTAAACCAGTTAGTCGAGATTCTATCCCGGATAATTTGGAGGTAATAGGTAAAGGGAAAAGCCGACAGGCCAAAGTTTTCTCCACCCCAGCCCTCTCCTCCCCACCCGCTCCCTGGTCCTGGACCAACGCCGATCCTGATTCCTGAGCCAGCGCCGCTGGCTGCTCCCGTGGAGGCTGACTCAGATGTTCCTGTAGCGCCGGCTTCAGGTTGAGGTTTAGAAATTACTGTTTTCTTTTCCGCCGTCTTACGGGAAGCTGTTTTCTTTTCTGTCGGATAGCGGAGGGAAGAAGTCGGGGTTTCGGCTATCTTTTTTTGGATGGATGTCAGGTCGCGAAGGGAAGCTTTGGCCGGCGGCGCCGGTTGCGCCCCTCCCTTGAGTGCTCCTTCTCCACCCCCTCCACCTCCTCCGCCACCGCCAGGCATGCCCACAAGACTGAGAGGCAAATAGTGGATCATTCCTTTTTTAGCTGGCCGGGGGAGAGAGGGAGAAAAAACTAAAAGCAAAAGTAAACATGTGTGAAGAATAGTGGAAATAATGACGGCCCGGCGAAAACGTGGATTATTCTTCATTCCCGGTTATTCCTATTTTTTTCTCTTGACCGGTTCTATGGGTTCCGTGATCAAACCGACAATTTCTACCCCGGCCTTTTTAATCGTATCCAGGGCTTCGATGAAAAAACCATAGGGGATTTGCTCGTCAGCCTTGATAAAAACAATTTTCTTTTCTCGACCATAAAAATATTCCTGCAATTTTCTTTCGAGGAGATTAATATTAATTACTGTATCTCCCATATAAATCAGTTTATCGCGCGTAATAGTCAAGGTCAGGCCGCTTTCCGCGGGAGCTGACTCGGTTTCCGCTTGAGGTAGATTAACACCTATCCCTGATTGCATCATAGGCGTGGTGACCATGAAGATGACGAGAAGGACGAGCATAACATCCACAAAAGGAGTGACGTTAATCTCGGCTAAGGAGGTACCCAGGCGTCCTTTGGACCGAACAGTAAAAGGAGTTTTAAGAGCCATAAACTCTTTCGGCAATATTCAAGAATTCTAAAGAAAAGTCCTCCATCTCGGTAATCATATTTTTAATCTGATGGAGAAAATGGTTATAGGCGATAACCGCCGGGATAGCGGCAAAGAGACCGGCAGCGGTGGCCACAAGGGCTTCGGCTATACCCGGCGCGACTGTAGCTAAGCTGGCTGAACGCACAATCCCGATCCGATGGAAGGCATCCATGATGCCCACCACTGTCCCGAAGAGACCGATAAAAGGGGTCACGGTGCCGGTGGTAGCCAGGAAGCTCATCATTTTTTCCATTTTATTTATTTCCGCGTTAGAAGCCCGGAGCAAAGCTCGCTCCAAGTTTTCCAGTTTGAGCGTTTCACTGGAAGATGATTGCGGGTTTGATTTGAGGCCGAGAGAAGAAAGTTCTTTATATCCTGCCTGGAAAATGGATACGAGGGGACTGGCGCGATACTGTCGCGCTGCTTCATTGACTTCCAGGAGGTTGCGGCTGCGGCGAAAAGCAGCCAGGAATTTGGTTGAATGGCGAAAAGCCGTGCGGAAGGAGTTTCGCTTATAAATTATTATAGCCCAGGAAAAAATAGAGAATAAAAGCAAAATAACCAGGATTAACTGCACAATAAGGCTGGCTTCGGTAATTAATCGAATTATACTCATCTTTCTGATTCATCTTCAGGGTAACATAGCCTGACGGGTGTGTCAACGAAACATGACCCCGCATATGCGGAATTGAGGTCAGTTGACAGAGGTAAGCGGCAAGAATTAGAATTAAGCCCATCAATTCATTTCGCTTGAGGAAGAGAAGAAAAAATTAAAAGGTACAGGGGATTCCAGCCAGCTCAGGTTTTGGCGGCTAGCTTTTTAGCCGCTATCGCCGTGGGTACTATTATCTTGCTCCTCCCTCTAAGCACTTTTTCCGGAGATATAAAGTTTATCGACGCGCTTTTTACCGCGACCTCGGCTGTTTGCGTCACTGGTTTAACGGTAGTTGATACAGCTTCTTATTTTACCAAGTTTGGCCAGACAACGATTCTCCTCCTTGTCCAGTTAGGCGGGTTGGGAATAATGACTTTTTCCACGCTGATTCTCTTGGCGGCCGGCCGCAAGATTTCCTTTCAAGAGCGGATTGTGGTCCAGGAAAGCTTGATGCCCTTTGCTCCGAAGGATTTCCGAACTCTGGTCAGGAATATTTTTTTCATGACTCTTGTTTTTGAAGGCGTGGGGACGGTTCTTCTTTTTTTCCGTTTTTCGCGGGAAAGTACCTGGATGAAGGCTCTCTACAATTCTTTGTTCCACTCGATTTCCGCTTTTTGCAATGCAGGCTTTTCTACCTTCAGCAATAGCCTGCAAGAATATGCCGGAGACGTATGGGTCAACATGACCATAATAGGCTTAATTGTTTTAGGTGGACTCGGGTTCCTGGTCATCCAGGAAATTATTTATTATTTTTTCTGGCGGGGCTCAGAGAGGCGTTTTCATCTCAGTCTTCATAGCTGCCTGGTCCTTCTGGTCACCGGGGCGTTGGTGGTTCTAGGGTTTATTTTGTTTTTTATTTTAGAAAAAGGGAATAGCTTAAAAGAATACAGTTTGGGAGAGAAGATGCTCACTTCTCTTTTTCAGGTGATCACTCCCCGCACTGCTGGGTTCAACACTATCGACCTTAGACTGCTTGAGACAGCTTCGATTTTTCTTCTTCTCGGACTGATGTTTGTGGGTGCTTCTCCGGGTTCGACAGGTGGGGGAGTAAAGACAACGACTGTCGGCGTTATCTTAGCTTTTATCAAGAGTAGAATTGCTGGCCGGGGTCCGATAAACGTTTTTTACCGAACTATCCCCGAAGAAAACCTGAAACGGGCTTTTTTGCTGATTTTTTTAGCCCTTTCATGGATTGCCCTGGCTATATTTATTCTTCTGGCCACCCACCCCGGCGCCGGGCTTAAAGAAGTGCTTTTCGAAGTCTTCTCTGCCTTCGGGACAGTTGGTCTATCTCTGGGCTTGACGCCAAATCTTACGCCTTTGGGCAAGCTGGTTCTAATTTTTACCATGTATATTGGCCGTATTGGCCCTTTAACGCTGTTGACAGTTTTAAGTCGGCGGCGACCTTTGGGGCAGTTTGAATTCGTTGAAGAATCGGTGATGATAGGTTAAAATTAAAAAGAAGAGAAATTAAAGGCTGGAGAAATGAAATTCGCTGTTATCGGGCTGGGAAGCTTTGGTTCTAATGTAGCCAGAACATTATACCAACGTGGCCATGAAGTTTTGGCCGTTGACCTGGACAAGGCCAAAGTGGAGGCGGCCAAAGATTACACCTCGCATGCTGTGCACATGGATTCGGCTGAAAAAGAAAACCTGGAAGCCTTAGGGATTAAAGATGTAGATGTGGTTATTGTCAGCCTTGGCCCGGAAATGGAGGCCTCGATTTTAACTGTCCTTTACCTCCATGAATTAGGGGTGAAGAGGATTATTGCCAAGGCGCTGAGCGAGGACCACGCCAAAATCTTAGAGGCTGTCGGTGCGGATGAAGTTATTTATCCGGAAAAAGATATGGCTATAAGGACGGCCCTGAAGCTGACCAACCCCAATATTTTAGAATACCTTCCTTTGCTCTCCGGAGTTAGTATCCAGGAGATTGCGCCGCCAGAAAAATTCATCGGTCGGAGTTTGAAAGAACTGGACCTCCGCAATAAATACGGCGTTCAAGTGATTGCTGTCCGGGAGTTGATTCCTCAGAGGACGGTCTATGTGCCTCCAGCTGATTTCGTCATTAAGGATAGCGATATCCTCATCCTGATGGGTGAGGAAGAGAGGCTCGAAAAGCTCCTGCACCTTTAAAGCCAGGTTCTTCATAAGAACATATTCCGATAGAAAAAATGTAGATGGGAGGCAGGCTTAGCCATCTTGCTTAATTTTTTCCTCCTTTTATTTCTTTAAATTATTTCTTTAAATTTGCGCCGGGAAAAATTCTATTCCAACAAACGACGGAGAATTTCGCCGGCTACTTTTTTTGCCTGTTGGCCGCTTTCTCTGGCTGGGCCAACGCAGGAAGGGCAACCTTCAGCGCAAGGGCAGGCGCTTAATGTCTCCAAGCAAGCTTGGAGAAGTTTTTTCTCCAGCTCAAAGAGGGAAGGGCTAAGTCCTATCCCGCCGGGGTAGTTATCGTAAATAAAAATATTGGGTGAAAAGCTAGGCGCCAAGAAAATATCGGTTGCGGCTTCGGGCGTGATTTTTTGCGGTATGATACGAGGTGGAATTGATTCCCCCGTAAGGTCATCACCGATAGAAACGCCAACATCATGAAGGTCGCACATCATGAAAAACGGGGCCACATGATGCAGAAGATAGGCCAAACCAAAAAGACCGTTAACCCTTTCTTCTGGTTCAAAGGGCAAGGAAGAAAATACCTCCGCCGGAATTGTGAGCCAGTAGGCGGTGGTATGCATTTCATTCTGAGGTAGGGTGAGGTCGCCTGCTCCCACATTTTCCATGGTATGAAATTTAATTTTCTTGAACCCAACTACTTGCGTGGCCACGTGAACTTCACCGTGGGAGATTCTGGCCTTGGCCAATTCGCGACGGCCAAAAACATCCAAGATTTTAATCTTGGTATAATCAATAGCGTCCGTGAAATAATCCACTTCTGTCTTCCGCACATAGGCCTTCCTCTCGTCGAAATCGAGCTTCTCGACAAAATACTGCTCTCCTTCGCACATATAGATGGCTTTCGGGTGAAGAGTAGTAAGGGCGGAAGAAAAATCCACCTCGGCCACGACCCTTGTTTTTTCCGTGGTGTCCACCACCACAAAGTTATCAGAGCTGATACTCCGCAGGCTCACCTGGTCGGCTGGATAGGCTTCTGACGTCCAGAACCATTTATCCCGGGAATGATGGAGGATGTTTTCTTTTTCCAGGAGAGAAAGGATGGAGTCGATTTCGACGCGACCGAACTTTTCGCCGTCGATAAAAGGAAGCTCGAAAGCAGCGCAACCCACATGGCTGATTAGAATGGAAGGATTATCCGGATTGACCAGCGCTTTTTCTGGTGATTGAGCAAAAAAATAATCAGGGTGGTTGATGATAAACTGGTCGAGGGGAGAACTCGAGGCAACCAAAACAGCGGCTGAAGCGCCGGTCTTTCGGCCAGCTCGGCCCGCCCTTTGCCAGGTGCTGGCAATAGACCCTGGGTAAGAAGCGAGCACAGCTACATCCATGGAGCCAATATCTATGCCTAATTCCAGGGCGTTAGTCGAAACAACACCCAGGATTTTGCCCTCGCGTAGCCCCTTTTCTATCTCCCGGCGTTTAAGGGGAAGATAGCCTCCTCTATAACCACGGATGAGACCTTCTTCGGTTACTCCTTTTTCGATATCTTCCTTTATATAAGTAAGAAGAACTTCGGTAATTAGCCGGCTGGGTGCAAAAACGATGGTTTGCAGGTTGTGTCGCAAAAAAATAGATGCCACCCGCCGCGTCTCATTAACGTAGGAACGGCGAATACCCAAGTAACGATTAACTACGGGCGGGTTATAAAAGATGAAATATTTCTCCCCGCGCGGCGCCCCATTTTCGTTGATGAGGGTGACGGGTTCCTCAATCAGTTTTTCAGCCATTTCTTGGGGGTTGGCGATAGTGGCCGAACAAAGAATGTAACGCGGTGAAGACCCGTAGAAGCGGGCGATGCGCTTGAGGCGGCGGAGTACATTGGCTAAATGGCTGCCGAAAATACCTCGATAACTATGTAGTTCATCAATCACGACGTATTTTAAATTTTTGAACAGCTTAATCCATTTCGTGTGATGGGGCAGAATGCCCGAATGAAGCATGTCTGGGTTGGTGATAACAATATGGCCCTGACTCCGGATTGCTTTCCTTGCATCCTGAGGCGTATCGCCGTCATAAGTATAAACTTTTACTTCTTCCGGCAGCCGGCCGATGATGTCGTCGAGCTCAGCTCGCTGGTCTTGCGAGAGAGCTTTGGTGGGGAAAAGATAAATAGCTCGGCTCGAGGGCTCCTCCAGGATGCTCTGAAGCACGGGCAGGTTATAGCAGAGCGTTTTTCCTGAGGCCGTGGGCGTGACAATAACTACATTTTCCCCGTGACGAATTTTCTCCCAGCTCTGGAATTGGTGAGTGAAAAGGCGATGATAACCTTTTTGTTGGAGGGCGGAGAGGAGGAGAGGGTGGAGAGAAGAGGGATACTCGCAATAGCGACCGGGTTGGCGAGGAGGATAATGGATGGCGCGAATGGCTTCAGTTTTGAGGCCCATTTCCTTGAGGGCTTCGAGCGCCTGGAGAAGATTGCCGGTTCGGTCCATAATTTTATTTAGATTATGATCTTAGATTATCATCCTAACCTATAATCCCCTCGAATTCAATTGAGCTATTTTATAGGGAAACATCCCCTTTTTGCCAGCACGCTTAATTGGTCCAACCATCATTTCTTATGTTCCTTTAACCATAAATTAAAAAATATTCTATTTTCTTTCGAGGCTCGCTTATTTTAGGAATTCCCCAGGATTATATAATGAGGCTGGGGGCGGTTTCCATCGAGGATTCAAGGATGGCTCTTTTTTTGAGAAAGAGCCTTTTTCCAAGAGCGACCCGCCTAAAGGTTTGCCTTTGCCCTTTTTTCTCTTGACAGGATATTAATATTTGGTTTATGTGTCGGTTATCATTATGGATTATCTTTTTCAAGGAGGAAATCATCTGGGTAATTAGCCATGGGTTAGAAAAATGTTTTAATCAGGAAAAGATAAATTAGCTGATGAAAGAAAATAAAGAACAGCCAGCTAAACCAACTTTAATCCGGACCTTAGGCGCGTTCGACGGCCTGGCTATTCTCGTTGGGATAACGATTGGAGCTGGCATCTATTCTACGCCTCAGATTATTGCTGGGTATCTTTCTTCCTTTTCTGAGATTATTCTGCTTTGGGTTGGTGTTGGTCTATTCGTGTTTCTCGGGGGGTTGATTTATGCGGAATTAGGCACAAGATTACCCCACACAGGCGGAGAATATATTTATCTTAGCCGGGCTTTTGGCCCGTTGGCTGGGTTCATGTTTGGTTGGTCCCAGCTTTTTATCATCCGCACGAGCCCCGCCGCGGGTTTGGCCATTGTGACGGCTGACTATCTGGGATATTTTTTCCCACTTACTCCCTTGGCGCATCGGGCGATAGCCGTAGCCGTGATTTTAATTCTGGGGGTCCTCAATGTGGTGGGCGTGAGAAAAGCCAGCGCCTTCCAGAAATTTACGACAACTTTTAAAGTCGCGGGGCTTATTATTCTAGTCGTTGGCGGTTTGCTTCTTAGCCAGGGCCAAACAAATTTGCTCGGGGAAAAAGCCGCTCCTTCGGTGGCGATTCCTCCGGTGGCGCGGCTTATTGCGGCCTTGATGATGGTCTTTTTTGCGCATACAGGCTGGGAAAGGCTCGGTTATTCCGCGGGTGAAATGAAGGACCCTCGCCGCACGATTCCGCTGAGCATGCTTCTTGGCATCGGCACTATTGTTACCCTTTATTGTTTAACCAATTTGATCTACCACCTTACTCTCGGGATGGAAGGAGTAAGAGGTAACACCATTGTTGCTTCCGCGGCTGCTGTGCGTCTGGCTGGTCCTGTAGGCGCTAGCCTGGTGGCTCTTTTAGTCATTGTTTCTACTACCGGGAGCATTAACGGAACGATGATGACAGCTACCCGGGTTTATTACGCTATGGCTAGAGATGGCCTTTTCTTTCGCTGGCTGGATTACGTTCATCCGCATTTTCGCACGCCATCCCGGGCGGTCATGGCTCATTGCGCCTGGGCGATAGTTATTCTCTTTGTGCGGGTCAAGTTTGAGGTGATTGCTGCCGGCATGGTGTTTGGTATTCTCATTTTCTTGGCTATGAGTACACTGGCTCTTTTTAAATTCCGTTTATTAAAAATAGGAGAGGAAGGGGGTTACCGCGTTCCCCTTTACCCTGTGCTTCCGGGAATATACCTCTTTGGCTTGGTTGTTTTTATTGTTTTCCGGGCTATTTTCGAATGGAAAAGAAGCCTGACTGACTTAGCCTTTATCGCCACTGGTCTGCCCTTCTATTTGCTTTGGCGTCGGCCCAAGGCGTCTTTACCTTCAGAAGGGAAGGAAAAAGAAGAGCAGAAAAATTATCAGTAATTTTAACCTTTTACGGCAGTTAGGCTTCATTCGGGCGGTGAGTGAGCTTCTTTTAAGACGACGCTCTTAATTATTTTTTCTTGGCCACTAATTTGTCAGCCGGGCTAAGGCAGGCTAAAATAAAAATATGCTAGATGAGATAAGAATAAGAAAAGCGGCGCAGCATAATCTTAAGCACATTGATGTCAGCCTGCCCCGGAATCGTCTGATTGTGATCACCGGGCCGAGCGGCTCAGGTAAAAGCTCTTTGGCTTTTGATACTCTTTTTGCCGAAGGCCAGCGTCGCTATTTAGAATGTCTTTCAGCTTATGCCCGTCAATTTTTAGAAATTATGCCCAAGCCCGAGATGGAATCCATCGAGGGTATTTCTCCCTCCATTTCTATCGACCAGAAGACCATTTCCAGCCATCCTCGTTCGACGGTGGGGACAGTGACCGAAATTCACGATTTCCTTCGCCTCCTTTTTGCTCGGGTTGGGGTGCCACATTGCCCCCGGTGTGGTCGTCAGGTCCAGGCGCAAACGCCGGAGAATATGATCTCCAGGCTGAAAGAATTATTCGCCGGAGAGAGATTAAAAATCCTGGCTCCCGTCATTCGTGGCCGGAAAGGAGAGTATTCGCGGCTTTTAGAAAGGTTGCGGCGCAAAGGTTATTTAAGAGTTCGGGTGGATGGAGTCTGGCGCGACCTGGAGGATGAAATTTGGCTGGCCCGGACAAGAAAACATGATATTGAGGTCTTGGTGGATGACCTAATTGTCAAACCAGCGGCGGAAAAGAGGCTAAGAGATGCCGTGGAACAGGCGCTGGAGCTCACTGGTGGAGACTTATTAGTTATTCAGGAGAAAGGCCAAAAGTTGCTTTTTTCGGTAAAGCTCCTATGTCCGTTTTGTGAGATTAGCCTCCCCCGTCTTGAGCCACGGCATTTCTCTTTCAACAGCCCTTATGGCGCTTGCCCGGAATGTCACGGCCTTGGCTATAAAACACGGCTGGATGAGTGGGGAGAAATTGAGCTTACTGAAGAAGTATGTTCCCTCTGTAAAGGTAGTCGATTGAAGCAGGAATCGCTGGCCGTAAAGATAGGTGAGAAGAACATTCATGACCTGAGTTCAATGCCGGTTAGTGAACTGACCAGGTTTCTTTCCTCCCTCAAGTTTTCCCCCGGACAGGAGATAATTGCTTCCCGTATCATTAAAGAAATTGTTACTCGTCTCCGCGTAATGGAAGAGCTTGGTTTAGCGTACCTCCAGTTGAGCCGGCCAATTTCCTCTCTTTCTGGAGGAGAGGCCCAGCGCGTTCGATTAACGGCTCAGATCGGTTCGAAATTGCGAGGCGTTCTTTATGTCCTGGATGAGCCAACCATCGGTCTTCATCAAAGAGATAATGGCCGTTTAATCTCTTTGCTCAAGGCTATCCGTGATGAAGGGAATTCCGTGGTCGTAGTGGAACATGATGAACAGACAATCCGGGCGGCGGATTTTATTCTTGACCTAGGTCCAGGAGCGGGAGAAAGGGGAGGTTATAAAGTAGCCGAAGGACCGTTGCCCGTTATTTTAGCCTCGCCTAACTCGTTGACAGGCCAATATCTGCGAGGGGAGAGAGAAATTCCTATTCCTCCCTCCAGGCGTCAGCCTCGCGGCTGGTTAGTCATTCGCCAGGCACAGGAGCATAATTTAAAAAAAATTGACGTTCATCTCCCGCTGGGGGTTATGACTGCGGTTACCGGTGTCTCTGGCTCAGGAAAGAGCACTTTGGTGAGTGATATTCTTTGGCGCGCGCTGATGAAGCATTTCTACGGCTCTCTGGAAAGAGTTGGTCAATGCGAGAGAATCGAAGGGATTAATCAAATTGATAAAGTGGTGGCCGTTGACCAGAAGCCAATTGGCCGGACACCCCGTTCCAACCCCGCCACTTATACCGGGCTTTTCACTCCTTTACGCGAGGTTTTTGCCCGGACTCCCGAGGCCCGGCTCAGAGGCTACACCGCCAGCCGGTTTAGCTTCAACTTGCCTGGAGGCAGGTGTGAAGAGTGCGGCGGAGCTGGGGTCAAAAAAATAGAAATGCATTTCCTCCCTGATGTCTTGGTTACATGCGACCGTTGCCACGGTCAGCGCTATAACAAGGAAACTTTGGCTGTGCTTTATCATGGGAAAAATATTGCCTCCTTCTTGGACATGACGGTGGATGAAGCTTATGAAGAGCTGAAGGCCCATCCGGTGCTTAAAAAGAAATTAGCTACTCTGCAGCAGGTAGGTTTGGGGTATATCAGGCTGGGGCAGCCGGCGCCCACCCTTTCTGGCGGCGAAGCACAGCGGATAAAATTGACCAAGGAATTATCCCGGAAAAGCACAGGCCGAACGCTTTATATTCTAGATGAGCCAACCACCGGCCTTCACTTCGAAGATGTGCGCAAGCTCATCGAGCTTCTTCAAGAGCTGGTGGAGAAGGGCAATACAGTGATCATTATTGAGCATAACCTGGAAGTGATTAAAGTTTGTGATTACATCATTGATTTAGGACCGGAAGGAGGGGAAGAAGGAGGATGGGTGGTGGCGGCAGGGACGCCAGAGGAAGTGGCTGAGGTTCCCGCTTCCTATACCGGCCAATTTCTGAAGAGAATCTTAAAAAAGAGAGAGGAAGGAAGGAAAAACCATGCCTTTTGCTGACCTCTATGGTCAGGAGTTAGTGAAAAAAATCTTGCGCCAGAGCCTGCGCGAACAAAGTCTTCCCGGCGCCCTTCTTTTTGCTGGTCCAGATGAATTAGCGATGAAGAGAATGGCCGTTGTCCTGGCCCAGGCTCTTAATTGCCTGGAAAAGACGGACGATGCGTGCGGCGTCTGCGCTTCTTGTCAGGCAATCTATCAAAACCGGTTTCCGGACGTGATTGAGGCAGGCGGAGAGAAAAATAAGAAGCTGAAAGGGCTCGGTATCGAGGAGGCCAGAGAAATAAGGCAGCTGGCTTTGATGAAGCCGATGATCGGGCGAAAAAGAGTCTTTATCCTGGAAGAGGCGGAGAGGATGACTCCCGAGGCAGCTAATGCCTTGCTTAAAATTTTAGAAGAACCACCCGCGCATGTCCATTTTACTCTCATCACCCGGAATCCCGGTTTAATCATTCCCACAATTCTTTCTCGTTGTCGTTTAATCTCTTTCCAACCCTTGAGCCCAGAAGATGAGGCTAAAGTTCTTATGGCGGCCGGTGTTCCAGCCCAAAGGGCTAAACTGATGGTTTATCTTGCTGACGGAAGCCTGGAACGCGGGCTTAGCTTTGATTGGGAAAAAGTTGAGCTGAAAAGAAAAGAGGCCTGGGATATTTTCCGGCGTTTAATCCAGGGCGAGGAAGTCTTATCCTTTCTTCAGACCTATGGCTCCTATCGGGCGGATAGATTAAGAGAAGATTTTGAGGTATTGATGCGTCTTTTTTTGACTTTCTTTCGGGACCTCCTTCTTCTTGCTCAGGGAGGGGAGAAAAGGCTTCTCTTTAATTCAGACATGGCTGACTCAATGGAAGAATTGACCTCCAAAGTGGATACTGAACGATGTCTTTATGGTGTGGAGATAACCCAGGAAATTCTTGCTGGATTGGAGAAGAACCTTAACTTGGCGCTTCTGGCTAATTATTTTTATGCTCAGTGGAGGAGTGAGACTCATGGCTGATATTGTCCGTTTAATTTCCTTGACCACGGGTAAAATCATTAGGGCGTGGAAGGGAGAGGAGGAAATTCAGACAGGTGACATTTGCTTGGTAGAGTCAGAGTTAGGCGGAGATTTGGCCGAGGTGGTGGATGTCCAGAGCGAAATATGTGCTTTTAAGCGGTCGACAAAAGATATCGTGAAGATAATTCGACGCGCGACAGAAGAAGACAAGAATAAATTTGCCTCGCTCAGAGAAAAAGAAAAGCAAGCTTTTGCTTTTTGCTCCGAAAGAATTATAGCCCATGGCCTGCCGATGAAGCTGGTAGCAGTCCGGTTTTTTTTCAACGAAAAAAAGGGAATTTTTTATTATACGGCTGAGGGCCGGATTGATTTTCGGCAGTTAGTAAAAGACCTGGCACGCGAATTTCGCATGAGGATTGAAATGCGGCAAATAGGGGTGCGGGACGAGGCCAAACTTCTCGGTGGCCTGGGCGTCTGTGGCCGAACCCTATGCTGCTTTAGCTTTATGAAAACCTTTGAGCCGGTGACTATCCAGCAGGCCAGACGGCAGCAAATTGCGATTAACCCGACTAAAATTTCTGGCCTATGCGGTCGGTTGATGTGTTGCCTGGCTTTTGAAGAGGAATCTCTCGGCCGTTTATACAGCGAAGAAGAAAATCTTATCGAGGACTAAAGTTTATTCCTTCGCCCGAGAAGGAGGCTCGATGGCGGCTGGGTTTTTAAGGTTTAATCTGGAATTGAACCCGGCTGGAAACCGCGACCAGAGTTCCATGGGGTGAATAAGCCTTTACCTGCCAGGAATATCTTTCACCTGGTCTCATCTTCGCCCTTATTTCTTCAGGGACTTGAATTCTGGTTTCATGCGTCGTGGCTGTCCAGAGGAGTTCGCCGTCAAAAACCGAAATCCGGTATTCGAGGTTTTCCCCCTGCTTTTTCCATTCGAAGAAAAGAGGCGGTTGGGCCACATCGATAATTGGGGAGATAAGATTAATTGATTCGCCGCGGATAACGTTGTCACCGTTCAGGACAAAAGTGGGCGTTTTTTCGCGACCAAAAGGTGAAAAAATCAAGATGGCGATGAGCAGAAGAGAGGCGGCTGCTGGGGCCAGGAGCCAGCTTCGGTTAGCCATGGCCGTCCATAAATCTTCTAAGCGAGTTAAAACCCGCGGCCGCTCTGGCTCTATTCCTTGGATAAGCGCTGGTCCCTGAGCTTTAACTGCCTGAATAAGCTCTTCTCTTTCCCTTAGCCGAGAAAAGCACCGGGAACAGTTGAAATAGTGCTCCTCGAAGCGTTCCGCTTCCTCGGCATCAAGTTTATTTAAGAGGTAGCCGTCGATTAAATCCTCGAAATGGCATCTCTTCATCGCCTTTCTCCTTGCCCATCAGTTCATTGTTTTAGTCGGGAGAAGGACGAAAAATTGGAATTTTTCTCGGGAAAATATTTTCGGATAACCTTGCCGAGAACTTTTTGGGCGTAATAAAGCCGTTCGCTTACCTGGCGAACAGAGATACCCAAGCGGGCTGCTACCTCCTCCCGGGTTAGCTCCTTAAAATAATAAAGATAAAGAATTTCCCGGAATTTAGGCTTAAGCTCCATTAGTGCCCGGGAAATTATCTGCGACCTTTCCTGCTCGGCTACCTCCATTTCCGGGCTGGGAGAGGTAGCGGCCACTTCCGTGAGTTCTTCTTTGACCCGCGACTTTTGCCGGATACAATCCACGATTCTTCGCCGGGTAATGGTATAGATGAACGTGCCAATGCTGCATTCTCCCCTGAATTCACCCGCCTGGAGTTTGGTAATTACCTGGGTAAGGACGTCCTGAACAACATCTTCCCAGTCGGAATAATAGGGGCCAAGAGACTTGCGCACGCTAAATCCAATCACAGGCTTATACCGGCGAATGATCTCTTCGAGCTCTTCCGAGGAAAATTTCTTAGACACTTCAGAGTTATTATAAACTTTTAAGATAAATAACCTCAAGGTTTTTCCGACAGATGCTCGTTTAAGACGACTAATAGGAAGTTCGAGGTGAAAATGGCCCTCTCAAGGAGTTCAATTTTAACCCAGATGATGATCGTCGTGGACAGTGAGGCAGCATTTATCAAACTTTTAGAGCAAAATCTGACTAAGAATGGGTTCGAGCTGGTCAACACCTGTCCCCTGAAGAGGAAAAAAAATCATTCAGAGAGAAAGAAATTCCGAAAAGACGCAGCTCTTGACGACTAAAAATATTGCCTGGGAGAAAAGGATTAATGAAACAGTTCAAAAATGGTGAGCCCAAAATAGAGAGAAAAAGGCAAGTTTATTCTCCCTGGCTTTTGGTGGGTGAAGTCGGGAGAAGCTATGTTCTTAAAGATGGCCTGGCGGGGCAAGGAGTCAAGATGAATAAAGGAGCTGTTCCCCAGCCTGAACCTGGAAAATTGGAGCCAGGTTTGGCCAGGGAAGAAGAGGAAAAGCAGATGATTTCAGCCGTTGTCCATGGATGGGATGGGTATAACTTGCAGTCTGCCCGCCTGCTTCAGGCGCAGAAGGCTCTCAAGGAATTGGGCGAATGGTATGAACTTGTTTTTGACGGCGAGGCGATAAGCTCGGCGCGGGAACTTTTTAGCCGTCAGCTCTTTTTTAATTCTCATCTTATCTATTTCATCGCCGCCACCGACGATAACGAAGACAATATTGGACATAGTCAGTATGTAGCGAGTTATTCCCTTATTTTGGCGCGGGCCCTGGGCATAGAGGATGAGAGTTTTCTCGTGGACCTGGAAAGAGGGGCTCTTCTCCATGACATAGGCAAAATAGGGCTTCCTCCCGCTATTTTATGTAAAAAAACACCTTTAACTCCTTTGGAGAGAGAAATAATTAAAGAGCATCCTATCCTTGGCTACTTATTACTTCAGGATTATCTTTTTCTTCGAGGAGCGGCTGAAATCGTTCTTTACCATCATGAAAGGTATGATGGCGGGGGTTATCCCTTTGGTCTGGCCGGAGAGGATATTCCGCTGGCGGCCAGAATTTTTGCTGTAGCCGATACTCTTGATGCCATCACCTCTGATCGGCCATACCGCCGGGGTCAGTCCTTTGAAGTAGCTAAAGCCGAAATTATTCGGGGCAGTGGTTCCCAGTTTGACCCCTCCGTGGTGGATGTTTTTCTTTCTTTGCCTAGAGAAAAATGGGAATTAGCCCGCCGCGAGGCATGGCGAACTTTTCGGCTGCCTTTAATCCATTAATCAGTCTTAAGCCAACAGCCTTTTTTCCTCCCGCGGGGAGAAGCTTATAAGCTCAGCTAAATGGTAGGCCTGAACAGAAGGTTTCGCTCCTTCCAGTCCTGCCCTGAATTGGAGGAGACAGCCAGGACATTCAGTTACCACTAGCTGACTTTCAGATGATAAAATTTTTTCTTTTTTCTTGCTCCAGAGATGGTTAGCAATTTCAGGATGTTTAAAAGAGAAGACACCGCAAAAACCACAGCAAGTTGGCCTGTTCTTCTCTACCTGGACTTCTCCTGCTATTTTTTCGAGGAAATGAACCCGGTCTTCGATTCTTAGACCGTTAGCCAGAAGGTGGCAAGGAGGATGATAAAATATTTTTTTTCCTTTAAGAATAGGCCAAGGGGAGAAGGGGACATTATTTTTCTCCAGGAAAGTGACAAAATCCAGCGAGCGCGCACCCCAGATGCTGCTCGCCGGGTTGATTTCTGGATAAACCTTGGCCAAAAGATGTTGGCCGGTCGGGCAAAGGGTGAGGATAAAATCAGGGTTTTCCTGGCAGAAAGAAGCAAGATTTTGGGAGGCAAGACGCGCCACCCCTTGTTTATCTCCTAAATGATAACTGGGAGCACCGCAACATGCCTGGTTATCGGGGCAGACAGGTTGGTAGCCTGCTTCATTTAGCCATTCCATGACCCTGTCCCTTATCTCAGGAAAAAACCATCGGGTGAGGCAACCTTCAAAAAGGTAGACCCGCGGTCTCTTTTTCCCCCGCGCTTGTTCTCCAGTCTGGCTCTGTTTTTTTGGAGGTCTAAACCGCAAAGGAGGTAAGCTTTTTCCTTTCAACCAGCCAAAGGCAATGGATAAGAGTCCGATTTTTTCTGGGCTCAGTCTTTGTCCTGCTTGAGCCAGAGGGATGGCCAGGTTTTGGGCTTTCCTGCTCTGCATAAAAAAGGAGATAATTTTTTCCAAAGGAGAAGGGCCTAACTCTGTTTTTAAGCGAGCGATTAATTCACCGGTATGAATTCCCACGGGACAGAAGGTTTCACATTTTTTGCAGTCAGCACAAAGCGAGAGCAGAGGAGCGATTTCTTCCGCCGACCTAGTCATAAAAGTGAGAAGGAGGCCAATGCCTCCAGGATAAACAGGCCCGCCAAAAACATGGCCGCCCACAGCTTGAAAAACAGGGCAAACCAGCATGCAGCCGCCGCATTTCAGGCAGGCTAAAATTTCTTTAAGGTTCGGGTCATCAGCCAGAGCTCGTCGGCCATTATCCAGAATGATGATATGAACCTCTCTTGGCCCATGAGCGCCGACTACATGTTCTTTTTCTATGTCTGTGGTTGAACTGGGGCCGGTAATAAAGGAGACATAAGAAGTTAAGCGCCGGCCGCTGGAAGCAGCCACCAGAGCCTTGAGAAGGGTTACGGCCTGCTCCATGGTCGCCACGAGCTTTTCCACGGTAATAATAGCGATGTGGACAGGCGGAAGGGAGCTGACGAGTCGAGCGTTACCCTCGTTGCTTAGGATGACCAGGGTGCCTGATTCCGCAATGGCCAGGTTAGCGCCCGTAATTCCGATTTCTGCCTGCATAAAAAGAGGTCGCATATACTCCCTGGCAGCCCGGGTAATTTCTTGAGGGTCAGGAGGAATGTTTCGGCCAAGATGTTGACTCAAAAGTTTGGCCATTTCTTCTTTGGTCTTATGAAGAGCAGGAGCGGTGATGTGGGAAGGCCTCTCTCCGGCTAGTTGCACCACCCATTCTCCCAGGTCAGTCTCGACCACTTTTACCCCTCGGCTGGCCAAAAAGGAATTGAGGTTGACCTCCTCCGAGACCATGCTTTTCGCTTTAAGGACAAGCTTAGCCTTATGGGTTTGGATAATTTTTTCTACGTAAGCGAGTGCTTCCTCAGGCGTAGCGGCAAAATAAACCTGAGCTCCTGCTTCCGTTGCTCTAGCAGTGAACTCTTGAAGTAACTCAGGAAGACGGGCTAAGCAATCTTCTCTTATAGCTTTCGCCTTGGACTTTAATTCTTCGAGAGGTAAGACGCGCTCAATTTTTTCCGACTGGCGCTGGTGATGACTTGCGGCTCGCTCTAACGCTAATTGCAGATTCTTATTCCGGAGAGCCTGGCGAATTTTTCTGGCATGACGGCGAAACGGCCACATTTATGTTTTCTTTTTTAATCGCTGGAGATAGCTTTGCGGGTCAACGATTATTTCTCGAGGTTTGCTGCCTTCTGAAGGTCCGATAATCCCCTCTCTTTCCATCTGGTCGATAATTCGCGCCGCCCGATTATAACCGAGCTTAAGCCTTCTTTGCAGATATGAAGCTGAAGCCTGACCCGTAAGAAGAACGAGCTCGACGGCTTTTTCATAGAGTTCGTCTTTTTCCTCCATCTCCCAATCTAAGTCTTCGGCCGAACTTTTGATGACCTGAACAATACGCTCATCATAAGTTGGTGTGCCTTGGGTCCGGACATACTTAACCAGGCGGGTTATTTCCGCCACGGAGATATAAGCGCAGTGAAGTCTGATAAGCCGGGGATAGTTCGGCGGTAAGAAGAGCATATCTCCCAGCCCGAGCAATTTTTCCGCGCCAACGGTGTCGATAATGATGCGCGAATCAACCTTGGACGGCACCCGGAAGGCAATGCGGCAAGAAAAATTGTTTTTAATAGTTCCGGTGATGACGTCGATCGATGGTCTTTGCGTGGCCATGACGAGATGAATGCCCACGGCGCGCGCTAACTGGGAAAGACGAGTGATGCAATATTCCACTTCTTGTGCTCCGACCATCATTAGTTCGGCAAGCTCGTCGATAATGATGACAATATAAGGAAGAGGCTGAAGTTTTTCTTTTTCTTCCGGTGTTAGTCGAGTTTTCTTTTCCTGGAGTAATTGTTTCACGAGGCTGTTATATTGCTCGATGTTTCTCACTCTAAACTGGTTCATTAACCTGAACCGTTCGTCCATTTTTCTGATGGCGTCCATCAACACAGCCCCCGCTTTTTTGGGGTCGTTGATCACCGGACACATGAGATGAGGGATGCCGTCATAAAGAGTAAACTCGAGTCGCTTCGGGTCGATGAGGATGATTTTAACCTCATCCGGAGTAGCCTTATAAAGAAGGCTGGCTATCAGGGCGTTGAGACAGACGCTTTTACCTGTACCGGTGGCTCCCGCAATGAGCAAATGGGGCATGATGGACAGGTCTGTGACGTAGGCTTCGCCGTGCACGGTTTTGCCCAGGGCAAAGCTCAGTTTCGAGGAAGATTTGATGAATTTTTCTGATTGGAGAATGTCCCGCAGCCGGATTATTTCTCGTTTATTATTCGGAATTTCTACCCCGAGCGAAGATTTTCCTGGAATGCGCTGAATGCGAACTGATTCGGCGCCCAGGGCTAAAGAAAGGTCTTCGGCCAGACTTGCAACCTGGCTCACCTTAATCCCTGGGTGAGGATAGAATTCATAAGTAGTGATAACCGGCCCGGGATGGTATTCCCTCACTTCTCCCTCAACCCTGAACTCGCGCAGTTTTTCTTCGATGCGCAACTTTTTTTCATGAAGTTCATTTTTGTCGATTTGTTCGGCCGGAGTTCCGGCGTCAAGCAGGTTAAAAGGAGGGAAATGGTAACCTCCTCTTGGCTCGAGCTCAGGAAAAAGCGCTTTTTCTTCGCGACTCGCCGCAGCCGCGGCTGAAGGCATCGTTACCCCAGATTCAGGCTTTTCTTTTTTTGGCTTCAATTCCACCGAAGGCTTGCTTTCTGGACGAGCCGGCCTTTTTTCCTTTTCTTCGGGTCTGGGCTTTTCTTTTACTTGCACCGGTGGCGCATATTTTTCTAAAACGCGTTGCCGCATCTTTTCTCTCGACTTTGCCCTATGCCATTGAGCCACGCGAATACGCACTTCTTGGAAAGCGAAACGAAAAAATTTTTGAAAAGTAGTGCCAGCCTGGCGGAGGGAAAATTCAGTGGTCAGGACAAAAAAGAGAAGCAGAGAACAGAGGAGAAAAATAATCGAGCCAACGCGGTTAAAAAGCCCTAAAAGAAAAATACTCAAAAGATGGCCCAGCAGGCCGCCGGGTTCAATTTCTGCTTTTCCCCAGGGAAAAGGCGAGAGAGTCAGAGAGGCCAGAGGGCATAGAAGGAAAAGAAGGATGAGGCCCCAGGCAAGCGAAAGAAACCAGCGGGTCCAGGTGGGTTGGCGCCAGAGGCGAACAGAAAGGAAGACAAAGAGAAGGGGAAGGAGGAAAGCGGCCAGCCCGAAGAAAATAAAAAAGGAATCAGCCAGATAGGCTCCCACCCTTCCTCCATAATTATGGATTTTCTCCTCGGTGGTGGAAACTTGGGCCCATGAGGGGTCGGCTGAACTATAGCTCAAAAGACTGAGCGCGAAAAAAATCGCCAGGGCAAGAGAAATTATCCCGATAACTTCGAGGACAACCCGCTTTTTTTTCGACGAAGTACGGGATGAGGAATCTGCCTTCTCGGCAGATTTTTTTCTTTTCATTTTTTTTATTATACCACAGGATAATGCTTTTTCTAATCCTCTTTAATCTTCTTCCACGGCTTCGAGCTGGACTTTAATCCTCATTTTTTTACCTTCGCGGATGATTTCCAGGTCGATGATATCACCTATTTCATGTTTTTCGAGGATATAGGCCAGGTTATCATAATTTTTGACGGGCGATCCGTCAGCGCTGACGATAATATCGCCAAGAACATATTCGCCCCGGCGGGTACGGGAGACGCCTCTTAACCCGGCCTTCTCGGCGTTGCTCTGCGGATAAACCCGACCGATGATGACGCCTTTGACACCTAATCTTTCGGCGATAGCGTCGGCGACAAAAGAAACGCCCAACCCAGCCCGGATAAATTTGCCGTATTGAATAAGCTGAGGGACGACTCTTTTAACTGTATCCACAGGAATAGCAAAACCAATGCCCGCTGAGGTCCCTGCGGGAGCGATAATGGCCGTGTTTACGCCGATCAGCCTGCCTCTTGAATCAAGGAGTGGCCCTCCGGAATTACCTGGATTGATGGCCGCGTCCGTCTGGATGACATTATGAATTTTCCGGTCAGTCATCGAGGTAATTTCCCGGCCAAGAGCACTTACCACGCCTGTTGTCAGGGTATGGTCAAGGCCAAAGGGGTTGCCTATGGCCAAAACTTTCTGGCCAACCCGAAGATTGGCTGAGCTCCCCAGGGGTATGGGAGGAAGCAAATCGGGTGGCGCTTTAATGCTCAGGACAGCCAAATCCTTACTCGGCGCCACGCCGACCAGCCTGGCTTCATAAGTTGAATGATCAGCCAGAGTTACGTTGAGCGAACTTGCTCCCTCGACCACATGATAATTGGTGACGATGTGACCTTTTTGATCCCAGACAAAACCGCTGCCGGTTCCTCTGGGTATTTCAAAGATATCAAGGGTAAAAAAATCGCGGCGCAGGACGAGACTGGTGATAAAAACAACCGAAGGAGCGGTCCTCTGAAATATATCGATGGTATTTTTCTCGTCTTCGAGCCAGGCGGTCTCCTGGGACGTTAGGCGCGGCAAAATTAAAATAATTAAAAGAGAAATTAAAAATAATTTGATCATTTTTCTGAGCATATCTTTCTCCTTTCTTCTTTAAAGAGCCTTAAAGCCATTTTTTCGCTTAATCAGGCGTTGCTCTTAAATTATAACCTGCTTGCCCAGAAAAATGGTTTTCGGGCGACAGTTTTTTATCTCGGTTGAAAAAAATGAAAGTAAGCAACTATACATTTTTAAGCGTACGCTTTTGCCCGGTGAATTGATTATGGAAACCGAGAAATGGTGTGTTTTTCCGAGCTCATTTATTATAAAAAGAGAAGAAAAAACTTGATGTATTTCTGGTCCCGGTTTTTTCTCCATTACGAGCCTAAGGGCTTAAATTAGGCGGCGGGGCTAAAAGAATTCTTATGGGCCCACCTGCTTTGGCCGGCAAGTCCCCGTCAAGATAATGGTCGTAGCCGATGGCCAGCCTGAATCCAGAGGAAATATTTCTTAGGACTGTTTCGTATTCTGCTGGTCCCTGGGTTGCCCCTTCGGCTGAGCCGAGAAGACCGGAGAAAATATTTATCCTCGTTTTCTGGTCGGTTTCCGGGTTAATTATTTCTACCCAGGGATTGAGCACAGCATCATTGCCCCATCTTAACTCTCCCCCATAAACGCTGGCTTTCATTTTTAACGTCGCATTTTCTCGGGAGAAGAAAATTTTTATGGCATATTCTTCTCCTCGTTCGCCGGCCAAACGATGATAATAAAAAGTGTATTCCAGGTACGGCTGGGCGAGCTCGGAAGAACTGATTTCGGCCAGTTTTATTTCCTTAGGAAAAAAGGCTTGGGGGTTTTCCTTAAGCGGGAGTCGCAGAAACCTGACTTCATAGCCAACATAAATCTTAGTACCTGGTTTTAGAGAGCCAAGCTGGTAGTTTGCGTGGCCGGTGATTTCATGGCCTGGTTTAATTTCTCCCTCATAAAGATAAACAAAGAATATTTTCTTTCCCTCTGCGTCTTCAGCCCGGAGATAAATATTCTGGCAAGCTTCTTCTTTCTGGGCGAAGAAGTCTGCTCGCAGCGAGCTGGCTAAATGCCAGTTATTATTTTCGTCCTTTTGTAACCGGATTAATTGGCTATAAGAATTAAAATTACCGGGGAATGAAGGGTCGGGCAGGCGACTGAGACGGTATATCTTGAGTGTCGGGTTATGGAGGTCGAGAAGATATTCATTCCAGCGAGGTTCAAAAGTTTTGACCAGGACTGCTTTTTCGTCAAGGGAGAGATAAAATTGGGCTTCCTGGGGAAATTCTTTCGGGAAACGAGTAAAGCGAGCATACATAATATCACTGATAATAATGTAATCTATTCTTCTTCTAGCCAGCCATTCGAGGTCTGCTTGGTAGAGCGCATGTCGGTAAGTAATCCGATAGCGGCCTCGAGATATTTGGGGACAATAAGATTCTAAAGCTATTCTTGTGCCCGCAGGAATATTAGCTTCAATCCAGTGTTTAGCCGTGGTCCTGGTATCTTCCTGAGTAAGGGCGATGTTAAACCGGACAACTTTCCCGGCGGAAGGAAACAGGAAAATTCCGACCAACAGGGCGGCACTTATGGGGGCCAACCTTAGGCTCTTTAAACGGGTTTTTCCAGCGAGTATTTTCCAATAGCTCATTATTTGGCCCAGAGCGATGGCTCCCATAATAATAAAAAATGGCGCCAGGGGGAGGAGATAACGAGTAGCCCTTGTTTTCCAGGCACCCATGAGAAGAAAGAGGGTGAGGGGAAAAGAAATAAGAATCAAATCTTTTTTCTGCCGGCGAAGGAGGAGAAAAATAATTCCCGCATAGATAAAGAACTGGAAAAGAGGGCCACCGTTTTCTGCAAAACCGTGTTGCAAGTAGAAAAGCCAGGCCGGTTGAGCGGTGGAGGAGCCGAAATGGCCCAGGCTAAAGAGATGGGATGATTGCCAGCGGAAATCACGCCAGAAAGTTTGATGGTCGAATAAAGCAAAGGGAGTGCCTAAGAAAAATACCGCGAGAAAACAAATAGCCCATAGAAAAAGTCCCGGATGGAATAGGGTGCGCCATATTCTTTCTTTTTTCTCCTGCGCCCGGAAGGCATGAGCCAGAAAAAGGGGAAGAACCAAGAAATGACCGCTATACTTGGTGGTAAAAGCCAACCCCGCCCACAGGCCAGAAAGAAAATAGTGACGAAGCCGGCCTGTCTCATAAACTTTAAAGATGAAAAAATAACTCAGCACAAGAAAAAAAACCATCGGCGCGTCAGGAGCAAGATAGTGGGAAATCTTGTTGTGTTCAGGAGAAAAAATCAGAAAAAGCGCGGCTATGGTCCCCACCCAGGGACCAGCTAGATATTTTCCCAGGAAAAAGGTGGCCAGAATAGTGCCCACGCTCAAAATAACGGTAAGCCCTCGGCCTAAAAGAATGTAAACCGTAGGGTCACGTCCGAAGCCATCTATAAAAGCCTTGTTGGTCAAAAACTTATCCCCGAGCTTGAGGCTGTGCCCTACATAATAATAGAGCTTCCAAAGCCCGGCCAAAGAATAAGTATATAATGACGGGACATGAAAAAAATGAGGGTTGAGGTCACCGCGGAGATAATTTAGGGCAATCTGGGAGAAACGTTCTTCATCCACGTGATAGATAAACGGGAGGCTGAAATTAACTCCCCAGAGCCTGATTCCCAGAGCTAACAGCAGAATTATCCAGGGGAGAGGTATTCTGTTTTTTTGACGGTCCACGATGATGGCAATATACCCGAACAAAAAATTCAGTTCAAGACGGGCGTGGTTATTTTGACATGATTGAAAGCTGGGCATAGAATAGCTTGGCCATGAAAGAGAGCCTGTTGGAAAGCCTGGTATGTCCGCATTGCCGCGGAGATTTAAAAATTGCAGCGGCTTATCTCCAGCGCGATGAAATCGAATCAGGTACTCTCGAGTGCACGGAATGTAGCCAAAAATATCCGATAATCCGCCATATTCCCCGTTTTCTGCCGGAAGCCCATTATAAACTCTTCTGGAAGACATGGAGAAATTTTGGCTTCTCCTGGCGTCGGTTTGCCCGGATTTATAGTGACCCGAGAGATTTTCTCGATTGGATAAAGCCCGTAACGCCTGATTTTTTCCGCGGAAAAAAAGTCCTTGATGCTGGTTGTGGCACAGGCATGCATGCTCTTTTTGCCGCTCGTTTTGGCGCTAAGGAAGTCATCGCTTTCGACCTCAGTCCAGCGGTGGAAGTGGCGTGGCAGAACAGCCGCTCCTTCCCTCAGATCCAGGTCATTCAAGCAGATATATATCACTTACCTCTTAAACAAAGTTTTGATTATGTTTATTCCATCGGGGTCCTGCAACACCTTCCGGACCCCGAGCAAGGATTTTACTACCTGGTAGAGAAGCTTAAAAAAGATGGCTGGATATCGATCTGGGTTTATGGGTATGAAGGTACAGCTTTAGTGCGATATGTAGTTGACCCTGTCCGACAGCTCAGCTCTCGTCTGCCCCTTTCTCTGGTATATTGGTTAAGCTTCTGGCCTACATTCGTTTTTTATGTTTTATCGCGCGGCATTTTCCAGCCCTTATCCACGCCGTCGGAAAGACGGATTCATAAACTTTTGCGAAAAGTGCCTCTTAGCGATTATCTGGCTTACATGGCCCAATTTAATTTTACCTATATGCATAATTCCATTTTTGACCAGTTGATTGCTCCCATTACCAAATATTTTCGGCGATGGGAAATAGAAGCCTGGTTTAAGAAAGCTGGATTAAAAGACGTAGTGATAACTTCGCGTAATGAAATGAGCTGGCGGGGTTTCGGCCGGCGGGCGGTGGCCTCATCCCTTAGCGGCGAAAAAGGCTGAGGGCGTTGGAAAGAGAAAGCTGGAGGTCACGCCAGTGGCGTATTTCCCTAATTCTTTTCCATAGATAAGAAGGCCGAAGATAAAAAACGCGGTTGGCTTTTTTCTTGAGCCTCCAGATTTCTTCTGGGGAAAGTTCTCCCCCGGCTAAGAGAGGAAAGTCGGTGCTGTCAAAAGAAAGTAGGTCAGGAGGAATCCAGCCGCGGGCAATGGCTTCTTCTCTTAGCCTTGTCCCTACATCAGGAGTGGCAATAGCAAAAGAAGCTATGTCCAGAGGAAGGCTTTTTGCCAGGTTGATGGTTTGTTCGACGGATTTTCTGGTTTCACCTGGCAGTCCGATAATAAAATAGCCAAGCACTTTAATCCCGTGCTTTTTTAAAAGATGCACCTTAGCCTTAATTTCGACGGGCGAAACAGGTTTAGCATATTTTTTTAAAATACTTTCATCGCCGCTTTCAATGCCCACGGAAACGGTATGGCAACCAGCCCGCTTCATCCAGGTTATTTTCTCTTCATTCAGAGATTTCAGTTCCGCGTTACAGCTCCAGGTAAAATTAAAACCAGCTTTGACCATTTCCTGGCAGAGAGTAACCACTCTTTTAGTGCTCACGGTGAAAGTTGGGTCCTGAAAAAGAATTTCCTGCACCCCCAGCTGATGCAGATAGGCGAGCTCATCAAGGACGTTAGGCAATTGACGCTGGCGATAACCAAAGGCTCCGGCGGTGCAGAAGGAGCAGTGAAAAGGACAGCCAAGCGACGTGATAACCACCGAAAAAGGAAAGCGGCGAGCCAGCGGAAGACGGTAAGAGCGATAAGGAAAAAGCTCATGTCGGGGGACGGGGTAAGAAAATTCCAGCGGCGGTCTTTCTTGGCTGTAGATTATTTCGCCGTTGTGCCGGAAAAGGATGCCCCGCAGCGGCCTGTTTCTTTCTCCCCGCAAATATTGCAAAATTGTTTCTTCCGTGAAATCGAGTAAAAGAGCGTCTAAAAAAGGGTTTTGGCGAAGGATTTCCTGACCGATAAATTTAAAAATCCCGGCGCTGGCGATCAGACAGGTTGACGGGTTTTGTTGTTTAATTTTTTCCATTAAAGCGAGGTCTGATTTGAGGGTGGCTGTTCCGGTGGTAAAGATAATCGCTTGATAATTTTGTTGCCTCACCCGCGCCATTACCTCTTCCGGTTTCTGCTTGGTAATGATGGCATCGACGACGTCGAGGTCGAAAGATTGATGAAGAAGACCGCTCAGGCCAAGCAAATCCTGGGGAGGCCAGTAATAATCAGCCTTAGAGCTAAAGCTGCAATAATAATCGCGGATATAAAGCTTATCTCCGGGCGGGTTGAGGAGAAGAAGGCGGGGTATACTCATTACTTGTTCTCTTCCGTAGAAATTATGGGCGGGTTGGCCTCTTTTCTAAATTCGACCCACATGCCACACAAACAGCCTTCGTCCGTAGTTATCTTGAAATTACCAATCATGGCCTGGCGCAGAATACGGCCCATTTCCTCAAAACTTATTTTTAAATTTGGCGGGGGACCAATTTTATCTTTTTCCATTATTTCCTGAATACGCAACCTTTCTTCATGAGGCAGGAGATTACCCATTCCACCGCCGATAAAAGCCACACCCCCTGGCTTCAGGATGCGTTTTATCTCCTGAAAAGCCTTGACTTTATTCTTCCAAAAAATATAGGAACCGCGGCTTATAACCAAATCAGCAAAATTGTCTGGAAAAGGCATCTTCTCCACGTTACCCAGCACAGGTTCTACTCGTCCCTCCAGTTCAGCCTGGCTGATATTCCGCTTAGCTATTTCAATAGCTTCTGGGTCAATATCAAGAGCATAGATTTTGAGCTCGGTGATTTTAGCTAATTCCAGTGATAAATACCCCGGGCCAGCCCCAGCATCCACACATACACCTTTGGTTAGGCCATAATCCTGTTTTATCTGAAGGGCAAGATAATAATAAACATTTTTAAAGAGAGTCCGAGCTATCTGGTCAAAGGAAGCAGCGCTCGAATGTTCATTTTTTTGGCAACCGGTTATGGAGAAGAGAAAAAACAAGCCCAGGAGAAAAACCCATCCTGTCCGGAGTGAACCAAAAGGAAATTTTCCTTCTTTCTTCTTTCGCCTCATATCTCTCCTTTAAAATTCTCCTTATTATTTTGGCAATTTGGCCATTAATTAATTATTATACCTTTTTCTTTCTCTCTGAAACAGTCCTTTCTCTTCCAAATAAGCACCTTTTTTCTGAGGGCAGTAGAGAAAAGGTTCACTTTAATTTATGGATGAGAAATCCTCTTACCCTGGTAAACCAAAAATTGCCTTTTTATTAATCAACCCTGGAGCTAATTAAGGAAATAAATTGAGGTGAATTCTTATTTTTTTCCACCCAATTTTTTTCTAGCTAAAAACTGAAAACCAGGCCGACTCCTGTCTCTATTCCTCCTAACTGAATTTTACGGCCCCTTTCTTCTTCCGCTTGAACCCGGGTATATTTGAGGCGCGCACTAAGAAAAAGAGGCAACTTTCCTATTTGAAAATAGAATCCAGCGAGTCCATGAAAACCGTGGGCAAAATTGACGACCGTAGCAATCGGGTTATTTTCAGAATAAGTATAAATATCAACTCCCGTACCTATAAAGGGGTGGAATAGGCCGAAGGGAATAATGACTCTTAGCCCGAGAGAAATCGGAAGCAGGTAAAAGTCTGATTTCTCCTTGGTGTAAGTAAGAGCTCCTTTTCGCTGAAAATATTTTATTTCCAGGTAGAAATTCAGAGGCGGAATTAAATGGGAAGATAAACCAAGTCCTTGGATTGGGCCAGTTTTGTCATAAACAGCTTCAAACCGGGGGTCATTAACGCTATACCGGCCATAAATCGCTTCTATTGTTCCCTGAGGAATGACCGCTCCGAGTTTAATCGCCAGAAACAAAAGAAAAATAACCGAAAAAAACACGCTTTTCTTGGCTAATTTTGGCCAGCTCAATGGTTTTCTCCTCTAAGTTGGAAATCTAAGAAATCCCAGTCAATGGACTTGTCGCCACGATAAGTTAGAGTAAAAGTGATTCCCTCTGCACCCGGGATAGCAATTTCCCGGACCAGGTTTATCCATTGTCCTTCAGGTTGAAGCTCCTGAGTGCGAATAATATCCGAAAAAATTACCAGTCGTGTTTTCCGGCTGCGGAAAGTTATTTCTAACTGGCCGTCGCCGGCTGATGAGCCAGACTGACTATTTCTAAAAGTCAGCCGCAAAAGATATTTTCCAGGCGATAGAGACTCCGGCCAAGGAAAAGTTTTTGGCCCGACTGATTTGGGCTTGGCCGGAAATCGAAGATAACATCCACGCGAAGCGGAAGGGTCGTATTTGATTTCACCTATGGAAGCGGGAAGCCATTCTGCTTCCCAACAAGGGAACCTGGCCTCGGTTTTTTGATTTAATTTGTCCCAAAAATAAACCGCAGACATGCCGTCGCGGCCACGGAAAAGAAGATGGTTCTCCTGGCTCTGGATAAAGTTGGCCACTTCCTCGCTGATGTGGTCCCGTCGGAAAAGAGAAGGGGAAGTAACTAACCAGAGGCGACGTTCGCCTCGGTTAGCGATGACATCCTGGAGAGCAGCTAAAGAATTAAGCCAACTCGCGCCAACATAAACATCCTTCCAGCCTTCAGGCGTTTTTTCCCAGGCATCCCATGTTCCTGGGCCGCCCGTCCAGAGCCAGTAGTCAACTTTTCCGCCGTAAATATATTGGAAGACCATATGCATCGCTATGATTATATCATCCGGCTTTGCGTAATGGCCAACGTAACTGCCCACACCTTGATAGTCGTAATGTTCTGTCCGGCCAGAGCGGGTAATAATATCTGTGTTGATTCGGTCTTTATAGTCACGGTTCACTATTTTTTGAGTCGTTTTCCAGCTTACTTGGTCGGAAAGATAAAAAACAAGGATGAGAAAAAATGCCAGGGAAAGTACTTTCTGGAGGGCTACCGGTCGGTGGCTTCGCCAGAAAGGAGTGAGAAATAAATTGACCGCCGCCTGGGACAATTCCTTCGCGGCGACGAGAAAGAGCAGCACAAGGAGGGGATGAAGCTGGAAAAGGTAGCGAGGCTGGAGGTGAGTCCGGAAGAAACCGAAAAAAATTAGCGGGAGAAAAAAGACAACGTTTAAAAGAAACCAGCGGTCAAAGTAATCTTTCTCTTGATTATGGCTCAGGTGATATCTGCTCCTCAGCCCAAGACAAAGAAAGAGTCCCCCTAAGACCAAAAGACCCATCCGCGGGAAGGACCGTAAGGTTTCTCTGAAGTAATCCAGGGTAAACCCTTTAAAAAAATAGCTTAAACCCTGGGTGAAAGTAGTTGGCTCTTTTTCATAAACGTAACCCACTTTCCAGAAGAAGAGCTCATGAAGCTGAAGGAAAAGATAAGAAACAAGGATGATGGTTAAGGGAATCAGGACATCCCGACGGAAGAAGCGCCGGAAACCGGAGATAAAAAAGAGGGCCACAAAACAGAAAAAGGTTCCCATGGCCAGCTGATGGACGTGCGGCGCCAGTAAAAAAAGAATAGTCATAGGCACAAGGCTTTTTTTCTTTTCTTCCAAATATGTCTGGAGAAATAAGTAAATGCAGGCTAAATAAATTAATTGCAGGAGCGAAAAGTAAATAGCGGTTCGAGCATATTCCGTTTCCCAGGCAGAAAAAGAAAGGAGGATAGCACCGAGAAGAGATAGGGCTGGGTTAAGTAGTTTTCGCGCCAGAAAGTAAAATACAAGCAGGACGAGGACACTGGCTGCCACACTGACGAAGCGAAATACATAAGCACTCGGGCCGAAGAGC